>Ga0265294_10000051_pt1 | contig 126506 bp, 113 predicted proteins | sample MunlanPumphouse3_FD_192504 | JGI IMG/M metagenome (GOLD analysis project Ga0265294, IMG submission 192504) | Groundwater microbial communities from a municipal landfill in Southern Ontario, Canada - Pumphouse #3 | ecosystem: Environmental > Aquatic > Deep subsurface > Groundwater | place... | reverse complement strand
TATTATACTCTGAAAGGCTCGGTATTTACAGTTTGGCATTTGGAGTTATTATTGGGGGAATAGCACAAGCTTTAATCCATATACCTGCCCTTATTAAAAAAAGATTTCACTATAAATTTACTATTGACTTTAACGAGCCAGGGATAAAGGCACTTTTTACACTTTTAGGGCCTGCTATATTTGGTCTTGCCATAGATAAAATAAATTTTGTCGTCGATAGAATTATTGCATCATATCTTTCCCATGGGAGTATTTCAGCATTGTATTATGCAAACAGATTAATGCAATTTCCATTAGGAGTATTCGGAATAGCTCTTTCTATTGCAATCCTTCCTACCTTATCCAAAAATTTCTCAAAAAATCAATTTAATGAAATGAAAGAAAATTATTGTTTTGGGATAAAAATATTATCGTTCTTTATACTCCCTTCAACAGTTGCATTGATTGTTTTAAGTCACCCCATAATACGTTTGTTTTATGAACATGGAGTATTTAGTTCCCAGGATACAAGTTTAACCGAAATAGCCCTTGCATGCTATACATTAGGACTGTTCCCTTTAGCAATATTAAGATTGACTATAAGCACTTTTTATGCCTTTAAAGATACAAAAACACCACTAAAAATAGGTGTATTTGTTGTTGTATTTAATATTATATTGGATCTTATATTAGTAAGATATTTAGCCCACGCCGGGATTGCATTAGCAACTTCAATTTCCGCTGCATTCCATTTGATTATTTTAAATCTGGCGTTGCATAAAAAAATTAGTGGAATATTCCAAAAAAAATTAGTTATTTATTTGGGAAAAACTTTATTGGCAGCAGCCATTATGGGCATTGCATGTTGGATTGTATATTATTATTTTGAAATAAGCCTTGACGTAAATGTTAAAATAGTACAGCTTTCCCAGGTTATGATTTCCGGGATCACAGGGTTAATTGTTTATTATATTAGTGGTATAATATTGGGCATTCAGGAATTTCGTAATGCAATAAAAATGATTAAGAATATTGTAAGGGGAAATATGAAGAGAGAGGATATAAATGCATAAAGTAGAACATATAAGAAATTTTTCTATTATTGCACATATAGATCATGGAAAGTCTACTATTGCAGATCGCATTTTAGATTTAACAGAAACTATCAGCCAAAGAGAAAGAAGAGACCAGGTTCTTGACGATATGGATCTGGAAAGGGAAAAGGGGATAACAATTAAATCAAAGGCAGTACGTTTGCTGTACAATGCTGAAAATGGACATCAATACATATTTAATTTAATTGATACTCCCGGTCATGTTGATTTTTCTTATGAAGTATCCCGGAGTTTAGCAGCTTGTGAAGGAGCACTTTTAATAATTGATGCTGCTCAGGGAGTGCAAGCACAGACCATTGCTAATATTCAAATGGCATTAGAAAATAATCTATCCATTATTATAATAATAAATAAAATAGACCTTTCCACAGCAAATCCCAATAAAGTAAAAGAAGAAATCAAGAAAATAGAAGGGTTAAAAGATAGCCCTGTATTTTTGACCAGTGCTAAAGATGGAAGGGGAATAAAAGAAGTAATGGAAGCTATTGTAAAATATATTCCTTATCCAAGAGGAGTCATCAATAATCCTTTGCAGGCTCTTATTTTTGATTCAATCTATAACTCATATCAAGGCTCAATTGTTTATTTAAGAATTGTAAATGGAGAAATAAAACCGGGAATGAAAATACAGACAATGTCTAATCAAAAAACCTATGAGGTTAACGAGATAGGAGTTTTTACTCCCAAAAGAAAAAAGGTTAGCCAATTATCCGTAGGAGAAGTTGGATATTTAGCAGCTGGGTTTAAGGATGTTAGTCTGACTAAAGTCGGAGATACTATAACTGATGCCAATAATCCTTCTGAAAAAAGATTGCCAGGTTATAAAAAAGTATCTCCTGTTGTTTTTTGCAGTATATATCCTGTTGAAAATGAGGATTATCAAAACCTAAAATATGCACTTGACAAATTAAGCCTTAATGACTCCTCGATCAGCTATATAGCAGAAAATTCTCCTGCACTGGGATTTGGGTTTAGATGTGGATTTTTGGGATTATTGCATATGGAGATAATCCAGGAACGATTAGAAAGAGAATATCAAATTCAACTAATTGCTACGACTCCAAGTGTAGTATATCGGGTTCATTTAAAGAACAAGCAGGTAGTTGAAATAAATAACCCTTCTTCGCTTCCAGAAGTTAATAATATTGATTATGTTGAGGAACCATTTATCAAATTAACAGTTGTGCTTCCCAGTCAATTCCTGGGAGGAATAATGGAACTAGTTCAAGATAGAAGAGGTGTTTTTCAGAACCTGGAATACCTTGACCAGGACAGAGCCCGCTTGATTTACAATTTGCCATTAAATGAGATTATGTTAGATTTTTATGATAAGGTAAAATCTATAAGCAAAGGGTATGCCAGTATTGATTATCAAATTAGTAGCTATCAGACATCACCATTAACAAAAGTTGATATATTAGTTAATCAGGAAGTTGTTGACAATCTTTCCTTTATTTCACATAAAGACAAAGCCCACCTTAGAGCTCGTAAATTAGTGGAAAATTTGAAAACAGTTATCCCGCGCCAAATGTTTGATGTGCCTATTCAGGCGAAGATTAATCAGAAAATTATTGCACGCTCAACCGTAAGGGCTTTAAAGAAAGATGTTTTGGCAAAATGCTATGGAGGAGATATTACAAGAAAAAGAAAATTGTTAGAGAAACAAAAAGCTGGTAAAAAAAGAATGAAAAAAGTGGGCAGAGTTGAAATACCCCAAGAAGCTTTTATGAGCGTTTTAAAGGTAGATTAAGAGTAAAGAGTGAAAAAATAATATGAATATATCACTATATATACATATTCCATTTTGTAATTCAAAATGTCCTTATTGCGATTTTTATTCAATAGTTCCTGATGATGAGGCATTAAAGGAAAATTACCTTGATGCGTTAAAAAGGGAAATTATAATTTACAGTCAAAAATATCCTCAAATTAACATTCAATCTATATATATAGGTGGTGGAACTCCTACTGTTTTAAAAGGCCAACAAATTTTTGAAATTATACAAACATGTTTTGATAAATTCAATGTTAATAAGGAAATAGAAGTGACAATAGAAAGCAATCCGGAATCCTTCAACTATGATAAAGCACAAAATATTTTTGAATCAGGCATTAATAGAATCAGCATCGGAGCTCAGTCTTTTAACAATAAATTACTCGAAAGTATTGGACGAATACATGATAAGCATGCAATAATAAAAAGTTATCAAATCGCCAGAGATATTGGATTTAACAATATAAATATTGATTTAATGTTTGGGCTTCCCGGACAATCCGTAATACAATTTATGAAAACATTAGAGAAGGCTATCCTTCTACACCCGGAACATATTTCAATTTATTCACTATCTGTTGAGCCAAAAACAATATTTTCAAAATTATTTAAAAAGGGTACACTAAACATTCCTTCAGATGATATTGTTTACGAAATGTATAAAAACGCAATTACGATTCTTCAAGACAATGAATACGAACAATATGAAATTTCTAATTTTTCAATTCAAAAAAAGGAATGTTTTCATAACATCCGATACTGGAAAAATTGTCCATATTTAGGTGTTGGTGCATCAGCAGTTTCATATATTGAAAAAAATCGATATAAAAATATAAGTGATGTAAATAAATACACCTATTTTTTAAAACATAATATTTTGCCGGTTGAGACAAAAGAAGTCCTCCCATTAAAAGAAGAGATGAGTGAAACAGTAATTTTAAATTTAAGGATGATGGAAGGTATAGCAAAGCAGGATTTTATTAACAGGTTTAATGTTCCCATTGAAAGTATTTTTGGAAAACAATTATCTTATTTAAAAGAAAATAAATTAATAGAAAGCAATGATTCACACTATTTTTTAACTGAAAGGGGAATATTTATATCAAATACAGTTTTTGTAGAATTCCTGAACTAAAAGATGTAACAGTTATAAATAAGAAGTAACTGTCATTATTATTATTTAGTTTGTGGACTTGACAAAAAATTTGGTGAGTGTTATCTTATTTAAGTAATTAGCACTCTCTTAAGCAGAGTGCTAATTATAGGTGGTAATTATGGTTATAAATGATAGAATGAAAATTATACTAAATACTGTTGTATACCGGTATATTACTGAGGCAGAGCCGGTTGGATCAGAAATGATTGTAAAGAATTATGATTTAAATGTTAGCTCTGCTACTGTAAGACACGATATGCAAGTATTGGAAAAATTAGGTTTTTTGAAAAAGCCCCATACATCAGCAGGTCGTGTACCTACTGATAAGGGTTATCGATTCTATGTAGATAATTTAATGTTAAAAAGGATTTACAAATTAAGCCAGACGGAAAAAGATGAAATATCTGAACACTACAGGATAAGAAAAGAATTTAATGAGATTATGCGAATTACATCAAAACTTATTTCGAGATTGACAAATAATCTTGGTGTTGTATTAGCACCAAATATGGTTGGAGATACACTGAAAGATATTCATTTTATTTTATTGGATAATAATAGAATACTGGTTACCCTGATTACTAGTAGTGGACTTTTTTTTCAAAAAATAATGAAAGTAAACTTTGAAATATCTGAAGATAATTTAGAGACTATAGCTATGATTATAAAGAAAGAATTTTATGGGAAAAGCCTGGAATTATTAAATGATGAGATTTTGGAAAAAATTTATCACTTTTATTATAAATACCAGACACTGGACGCGATTTGGAAGCTTATTGAAAAATGTTTTGATTTTAAATATGAAGAGGAAAATATTTTTTTAGGAAATCGTTGTTATATCATAAAACAACCTGAATTCAAGGAAATCGAAAAATTGAATTATCTATTTGATTTTATTGAAGAAGAAAAAAACCTGGTTCAAATAATTAAAAAAACTCTGTTAGATAAAGAACTTGATATTGCTATCGGAAGTGAGTTAGGTCAAAAGGTAATGGAGGATTGCAGTGTAATTACAAAAAAATATTATATTCAAGGAAAGCCGATGGGGGCTATAAGCGTACTTGGGCCAACACGCATGAATTACCCTAAAGCATTATCAATATTGGATTTTATTGCCAGCAGATTGACTAAAATACTATCAGAATAGATTATCATTATAATGTATTGACGGAGGCTACGAATGAATGAGAAGATGAAAAAAGATGTTGAAGATAAAATGAATAATGCCAAAGATAAATATTCAAAGATGAAAAAAAATGATTTAATTGAAATATTAACTGATAAGAATGACAAAATAAATAATTTAGAGGCAGAATTAGATGTATTAAAAGATGAGTTTTGCAATATTAAAAATAATGAAAAACTTTATAAGAACCAATTACTTAGAATGCAGGCAGATTTCGAAAACTATAAAAAAAGAGAAGAAAAGAAGAAAAAAGATTTCATGGAATATGCTAATAAAGATTTGATATGTCAACTTTTATCAGTTATAGATAATTTAGAAAGAGCTGCATTATACTCTAAAAATGATGATAAAAATAATATTGAATCTGTAAAAGAAGGAATTGAGGGAATTTTAAAAGAACTCCATAAAATATTAGAAAAAGAAGGATTAAAACCTATAAATGCAGTTGGAGAGAAATTTGATCCGTACTGCCACGAAGCAATTATGCAAGTTGAATCAGATAAATTCCCTGAAGATACTGTAACAGAAGAAATCACAAAAGGTTATTATTTGAAATCGAATGTGATAAGGCCATCAGTTGTAAAAGTATCTAAAGGTAAAAAAGAATCATGTTAGGATGATAAGAATAATAATTTAGAATTAATACAAAAAAAGTAATAATTAATATAAATATATTTAAGGAGGAAATTAAGATTATGGCTAAAGCGATTGGTATAGACTTAGGTACTACAAATTCGGTTGTATCTGTCATGGAAGGCGGGCAACCTATAGTTATAGAAAATAAAGAGGGGAGTAGAACAACTCCATCAGTTGTTGCTTTTAGTAAAAAAGGTGAAAGACTTGTTGGTTTATTGGCTAAAAGACAGGCTGTAACTAATTCTAAAAATACAATTTATTCTGTGAAGCGGTTTATAGGTAGACGATTTAATGATCCTGAAGTTCAGGAAATAAAAAAAGTATTATCCTATGATATCGTTGAGGGTGAGCATACGAATGTAATGATTAAGTCAAAAGATAAAGAGTATAGCCCACAGGAGATTTCTGCAATGATTTTGCAAAAGCTAAAGCAGTCTGCAGAGGATCATATAGGTGAAGAAGTCAAGGACGCGGTTATTACTGTACCTGCTTATTTTAATGACAATCAGAGAGAAGCTACTAAGGCAGCAGGTAGAATTGCTGGATTAAATGTACTTAGAATTATAAATGAACCCACAGCAGCATCACTTGCATATGGATTGGATAAGAAAAAAAGTGAAAAAATTGCTGTCTTTGATCTTGGAGGGGGGACATTTGATATCTCTATTCTTGACATAGGTGAAGGCATTTTTGAGGTTAAATCGACAAATGGTGATACATTTTTGGGTGGAGATGATTTTGATCAACGCGTTATAAATTGGCTAATTGATAACTTTAAAAAAGATCAGGGAATCGATTTAAGCAAAGATCAAATGGCATTGCAAAGACTAAAGGAAGCATCAGAAAAAGCCAAATGTGAGCTGTCATCATCTGTTGAAACTGATATAAATTTACCATTTATTACAGCTGATGCAAGCGGACCTAAACATTTGAATTATACTTTAACCAGAGCAAAGTTAGAGCAATTGACCGATGATCTTTTAGAAAGAACTATTGAACCATGTAAAAAAGCATTATCTGATGCAAAGTTAACAGCAAATGATATCGATGAAGTTATTTTGGTAGGCGGACAAACCAGAATGCCCAAAGTGCATGAAATAGTCAATAAAATATTTGGAAAAGAACCACATAAGGGAGTAAACCCTGATGAGGTTGTAGCCATGGGGGCAGCTATTCAAGCCGGCAAACTAAAAGGTGAAGTAAAAGACATACAATTATTAGATGTGACCCCTTTGTCATTAGGAATAGAAACTCTGGGTGGAGTTTTTACTAAGCTGATTGAAAAAAATACCACTATTCCGGCATCCAGACAGCAAATATTTTCAACTGCAACTGATAGCCAAACTGCTGTAGATATAAATGTCTTACAAGGCGAAAGACCTATGGCTAAAGACAACACCAGTTTAGGGCGTTTCCAGTTAGTGGGTATTCCACCTGCACCAAGAGGTATTCCTCAAATCGAGGTGTCATTTGATATTGATGCCAATGGTATACTTAATGTTAAAGCCAAAGACAAAGGTACGGGAAAAGAACAAAAAATTACTATTAAACACTCTAGCGGTTTAACAGAAGAAGAAATACAGAAGAAAGTTAAGGAAGCAGAACAATATGCAGAAGATGATCGTAAGCAAAAAGAAAAAGTTGAACTCAATAATCAGGCAGATACTTTGATTTATAGCACAGAAAAAACTTTAAAAGATGCCGGTGATAAAGTCAGTGACAGTATAAAAAATGAAATAAATGATCATATAAGCCAGTTGAGAAAGGCTATGCAGGAAGATAATATTGAAGAAATGAAATCAGGGATAGAAAAACTTACTAACTCCTCTCATAAATTAGCTGAGGAAATGTACAAACAATCTTCCGATCAGAATCAGCAGCAACAAGCCCAATCTAATGAAACTGGAAATTCCACAGATAGTCAGTCTCAACAGGAATCTAATGATACGCAAAAAGATGAAAAAGTATATGATGCTGAATATCAGGAAGAAAATGATAATAATAAAAATAAATAATTGAAAAAGTAATTATTATTAAAAAATAATTGTCGAATTTCCTTTATATTAAAATGAAAATGATATAAGGGAAATTCGACAATTAAATAAATTAGAAAAAAACAAATAAATCATAAATACAGTAAAATTAAATGTTTATCATTAAATATTCTTATTATAAAAAATTATTGTAATTACAATCTTAAAGGGGATTAATATTTTGGCAAAAAAAGATTATTACCAAATCCTAAATATTAGTAAAGATGCAAGTCAGGAAGAAATAAAAAAAGCATATCGAAAGTTAGCATTGAAATATCATCCAGATGCTAATCCGGATAATAAAAAAGAGGCAGAAAGTAAATTTAAAGAAATTGGAGAAGCCTATTCAGTATTAAGTGATCCCGAAAAGAGGGCAAGGTATGATCAGTTCGGTTCTGCTGATACTTCTGATTCAGGAGCTGGCTTTGACTTCAGGAATTTTTATGGAGAAGGCACGGATGATTTCGGAAGCTTTAGTGATATATTTGAATCTTTTTTTGGTGGAGGAAGTTCAAGGAGAACATACGGAAGAGAAAGGGCCAAAAAAGGAACCAGTTTAAGATATAATTTAGAAGTTACACTTAAGGAAGCAGCATTTGGTACCGAAAAAAAGATTGAAATACCAACCTGGCAAGATTGCAGTCATTGCAAAGGAACTGGTTCAGAACCTGGCACATCTAAAAAGACATGCCCGGATTGTAATGGCAGTGGAGAAATAAGGATGACCCAAAATACATTCTTTGGTCAATCGATTAATATACAGACATGCCCCAGGTGTAAAGGAACTGGCCAAATTATAGAATCTCCATGCAAGTTTTGTTATGGTTCTGGAAAAGTAAAAACAAAAAAAACTATAACTGTCAAAATTATTCCCGGTGTAGAGAGTGGACATAGGCTCAGGTTAGCTGGAATGGGTGAACCTGGTGAAAATGGTGGTCCTCCAGGTGATATTTTTATAGTTATCAATGTCAAAAAACATCCGCTTTTCAAGCGAAATGGCACAGATATTTATTGTGAACATAAAGTCAGTGTAGCAAAAGCTATTCTTGGAGGAGAAACATCAGTACCCACTTTGGATGGAAATGTTAAAATGAAAATACCTTCAGGAACTCAAAGTAATACTGTATTTCGGTTAAGAGGAAAAGGTGCTTATAAGCTTGGAAGCAAAATAAGAGGGGATGAACATGTAAAAATTATTGTTGAAGTACCAAAAAATTTAAGTCAAAAAGCGAAAAAACTTATTTATGAACTTGCCCAGGAAACTGGAGAAGATTTAAATAAAATAGGAGAAAAAAATTTTTTTGAGAAAGTAAAAGAGACATTTTCAAAAAAATAAAATTTAGTAATGTTAAAAAAATATATAATTCATAATCATTCAATTATTATTAACATAATATTAGTCAATAAAGATATATATTATTCTGGTGTATGAAGTGCCAATAAATGTTGCTTTTAAAACTATTGGGTGTAAAGTAAATCAGTATGAAACAGGTAGTCTGAGACAGGCTTTTCTTGAAAATGGATATATTATAAACAATTTTAACGATAAGGCTGATATTTATATTATTAACACTTGCGCTGTTACCAAAGAGGCTGTACGAAAATCAAAACAAATGATTAGAAAAGCCGTAAGACAAAATCCTTCAGCAATTATTATCGCAACAGGTTGTGTTATTGAAGCAAACCTATCTGAATTAAAAGATATCAATATTTCAAATTATTACTTGATAAGCAATTACTATAAGGATTCTATTTTCTCAATATTTAAAGATATAAAACAAAAAAATAGTAAAAAAACTATTTATTATAAACCGGCAAGCCAAATAGCCTACTATTCCAATAATGATTTTTTTAATTTTAATGAGCATGTTCGGGGATTAATAAAAATCCAGGATGGTTGTGAACAATTTTGCAGTTATTGTATTATTCCTTATCTTCGTGGAAGAGCTAGAAGCAGAACGATAGAAAATATCATGGCAGAAGCTAAAAATCTAATATCAAATGGCCATAGTGAAATAGTTTTATTGGGTATTAATTTAGGTAGCTACGGGAATGATTTAAAAGAAAATAAATCCAGTTTACAATTATTAATCCAAAAAATGGAAAAAATAGAGGAAATTAATAGAATTAGGCTAAGCTCGATAGAACCGCCATGGGTTACTGATAATCTGATTGATTTGTTTTCTAAATCTTCAAAGATTTGTCATCATCTTCATATTCCTTTGCAAAGTGGTGATGATAATACTCTTTTTCTAATGAACCGAAAGTATAATACTGAACAATATGAAAGGATAGTTAGAAAGTTAAAAAAGAAGATGCCTCACATTGCAATAACTACTGATGTTATTGTGGGTTTTCCTGGTGAAGACAATCACTCTTTCGAAAAAACTTATGAATTTATAAAAAAAATGGGTTTAGCGCGCGTACATGTTTTTCCCTTTTCAGAGAGAAAATCAACACTTGCTTCATTGTTGCCTGGTAAGGTTAAACCTGATATTATAAAAGAGAGAGTAAAAATTCTTAATTGTTTGTCTAAACAACTCCAAAGGAATTTTTTTATTAAAAACATCGGGAAGAAGAAAAATGTTTTAATAGAATATCTGGGTAAAAAAAATAACAAAAATAATATTTGCGGGCTAACTGATAATTATATAAAAGTATGTGCATGTGAAGATGTTGATAAAATAAAGATAGGAGAAATGGTAAAAATAGAATTAAAAAAAGTTAATGAATCCTATGTAGAAGGTGAATTGATAAGATAAACCAAAATTTAGGAGAATATAAAATTAATTTAATAGTGAAAGGAAATATTTTTTAAACAAATAACCGTAATACAATTGTATTAAAAATAGAATTATTTATATCTTTGATATTTTTTCTTTCTGTGCTATAATATAATAAATATTAAAAATTTTTTAAAAAGAGTGGTTTCTGAACCACTCTTTTGTTTTGTAATTTAGATATTTTAGTTGTGGTTACTAAAAATCCTATAATTTTGTTTCCAAAATAATTATGGGAGGAGAAAAAATAGAAATATGAATATAAACATAGATTTAATAAAAATATTAGACGAAATCGAAAAAGAGAAAGGTATTTCAAAAGAAGTATTGATTGATACTATTGAAACATCCCTTGTTTCAGCTTATAAGAAAAATTATGCCCAAGGTAAAAGCAATGTTGAAATAGTTTTTAGTAAAGAAACTGGTAAAGTACAGGTATTTACAAAAAAAACGGTCGTAGAATCAGTTAAAAATCAATCAACTGAAATTGATATGGAGCAAGCTAAGAGACTTAAAAAAGGAATTATTTCTATAGGTGAAGATATTAATATTGAAATAACACCAAAAGAATTTGGAAGAATTGCTACCCAAACTGCCAAACAAGTAATTGTTCAAAAAATAAGAGAAGCCGAAAGAAAAGCGGTTTATGATCGCTATATTGATAAAGTTAGGGATATTGTAACTGGTACAATACAACGACAGGAAAGTTATAATATAATTGTTGATTTAGGTAAGGCTGAAGCAGTATTACCATTAAACGAACAAGTAAGAACAGAGAATTATTCTAAAGGTAAAAGAATGAAATTTTACATCATAGAGGTTAAAAAAACCTCAAGAGGGCCTAGGATTCTTCTTTCAAGAACCCATCCCGACTTGCTCAAAAGACTTTTTGAATTAGAAGTTCCAGAAATTCATGAAGGTTTGGTAGAAATAAAATGCATAGCCAGGGAAGCAGGTAAACGATCAAAGATAGCAGTTGATAGCAGGGACGATATGATTGATTCAATTGGATCATGCATTGGTGATAGAGGTTCCAGAATAAAATCTATAATGACAGAACTTCAAGACGAAAAAATAGATGTTATTAAATGGAATCAAGACGAAAAAACATTTATTGCCAACTCACTTAACCCTGCAAAAGTACTATTTGTCAAACTAATTGAAAATGAAAAAAGAGCATTAGTTGTTGTTGATGATCAGCAATTATCACTATCAATAGGCAAAGAGGGGCAAAATGCTAGGTTAGCAGCAAGATTAACAGGATGGAAAATTGATATTAAGAGTGATTCTCAATATAAAAAAGAATCTAATAATGAAAAAGACAATAATTCAGATAAAATTTCCTAATAATTACTAAAAGTTAAATATTAATTTTGGGATTATGTTAATGAAAAATATAAAGAAAATACCACTTAGAACCTGTATAGGTTGTAAAGAAAAAAAACAAAAAAAAGAATTAATTAGAATTATAAGAAATTCTGATGGAAGGATTGAGATAGATATCACCGGTAAAAAATCAGGTCGAGGAGCTTATGTATGTTATAATATAGAATGTTTTGAGAAAGCACTCAAAAGGGGAAGATTGCAAAATGCACTTAAAACAGAAATAACAGAAAATACTATTATAGAATTACAGAAAAGTTTTAATAATTGTATTGATTAAATTGATAAAAAAATATTGTTAGTAAAATTACTATAATATTTCTATTACCCAGCTCACCGAATTGAGTCCGGTTTATATGGAGGTCATAGCTTATGAAAAAAAGAGTATATGAAGTAGCTGAAATTTTAAAGATTCCAACTAAGGAGTTAATTGTATTTCTTAAAAAAGAAGGCATAAATGTTAAGAATCACATGAGCACTCTTGATGATGAAACAATAGAAATAATTCAAGAAGCTATACTTGAAGAAGGAAAAAAAGAGAATATCTCAGAAAAAGAAAAAAAGAAAGCAATTGTACTGAATAAAATTCCCAGTTTGAAGGATTTGTCAAAACAACTAAAAATACCTTTAACAAAGGCAATGCAACAGATATCAAAATATGGGAGCATTAGTTCAGTCGACAAAGAATTACCCTGGTCTATCGCTAAACTATTATACGAACAACATGATTATGATGTTGATATTTCGTCAAAACTAAAAAAAGAGTTAAAATCAAAGAATATTAGCGAGGTAAAACATTCTATAATTACAAAATCTCCGGTCATTACAATAGTTGGGCATGTAGATCATGGAAAGACAACTCTTTTGGATATGATTAGAAAAACAAATGTTACCAAGCAAGAAGAAGGGGGTATTACCCAGCAGATTGGAGCATATGTAGTTAATCTTAAAAAAAATCGTTTTGTCTTTATTGATACTCCAGGCCATGAGGCTTTTACTTCAATGCGAGCTCGTGGAGTTAAGGCTACTGATATTGTTGTTTTAGTTGTAGCTGCAGATGACGGTATTATGCCCCAGACAGTTGAAGCAATAAATCACGCCAAGGCAGCAAATGTTCCAATAATCGTTGCTATTAATAAAATTGACAAGGCAAATGCAAATATTGAAAGAGTAAAAAAAGATTTATCTAAGTACCAATTAGTACCTGAGGATTGGGGAGGAGATACTCTTGTTGCTGAAATATCCGCTCTTCAGGGGAAAGGTATAAATGAATTATTGGAGTTAATATCCATTCAGGCAGAAATGTTAGAATTAAAAGCATCTCCGGATCTTCCGGCTAGCGGGATAATAATTGAAACAAAATTGGATAAAAGAAGAGGAATTCTCGCAACAGTTTTAATACAGGATGGACATTTAAATGTGGGGGATTATTTTGTAGTTGGCACAGCGTATGGAAAAGTAAAAAGCTTGATGGATGACAATGGCAATAATGTAAAATTTGTTGGACCATCAACCCCTGTAGAAATAACGGGATTTAATAAAATGCCGGCAGCAGGAGATATTTTTCAAGTAGTTGCTGATGATAATTTTGCAAAAACAATTATCGGCGGGAGAGAATTGGAAGAAAAAAGAAAACAAAAAATCAGCAATTCAAAGGTTTCTTTAGATAATCTTTTTGAAGAAATGACCAAAGGTAAGATAAAAGAATTAAATGTTATTTTAAAATCAGATACACAGGGTTCTCTCGATGCTATCAAAGGAACACTTTCAAATTTAGGAAATGAGGAAGTGGACTTGAAAGTTATACATGATGGTATTGGAACAATTAGTGAAACTGATATTATGCTTGCTTCTGCTTCTAATGCTTTAGTAGTTGGGTTTAATGTTAATATTGATGCAAACGCACAAAAAATGGCCAAAAAAGAAGATATTGATATAAGAACATATGGTATTATCTATGATTTGATCGATGAAATTAAGGCTGCTTTAAAAGGTTATCTTAAACCTAAATTAGAAGAGGTAATCAATGGAAGGGCTGAAGTAAGAGAGATATTTAAAATCCCAAAAATAGGAATTGTTGCCGGATGTTATGTTATAGATGGAAAATTATCATCAAAAGACTTTATTCGCGTTATGAGAGAAGATAATAAGATATACGAAGGGAAGGAATTTTCATTAAAACGGTTTAAGGAAGATGTAAAAGAAGTGAATGCCGGATATGAATGTGGTGTTAATATAGATAATATTGATGATATTCAAGTAAAAGACATTATAATATTTTATAATTTTAAAGAAGTTAAAAGATAAAAAATGTTAATTGGTATTTGTAAGCTTTATTTATATATACCAAAATGTTATTCACTAAAAAATAAAAGAAGTATATTAAAGGGTTTTATTTATCGACTCAGAAAAAAATATAATATTTCTATTTCTGAAATTGGACAGAAGGATATATGGAAAAATACTATTATTGGTATTAGCTATATAAGTGAACACAGAGAAATAATTGATAAATCTTTTGAAAATATTATAAAAGACATTGAAAATAATCCAGAAATAGAATTGGTAGATTATAATATCAGTATTATATAATGATTAATATAATATTATTTTAAAAAGGATAATTCATATGGTTTTGGAACAAAAAAAGAAACATTTTGAAAAATTATTAAAAAGAAACATAAGCCATATTATTCATAATAGAACCAAAGACCCCAGGATAGGTTTTACAACAATAACAAGGATAATACTTTCTGATGATTTACACAATGCAAAAGTGTTTATCTCTGTTTTGGGGAGTAAGGAAGAACAACACAAAACGATGGATGGTTTATGTAGCGCAACAAATTTTATCCGTTCTGAATTAGCTTTTGGTTTAAAAAAATATAGATTCACACCCCATATATCATTTCATTATGACAAAGATTTAGAGAAAGTTCACCAGCTTATGGAACAATTTTACAAACTTAACAAAGAGAAAGAAGCTGATTAAAACATATGTATAATACTAAATTAAGTGAATTAGCTAAAACTATTGCTAAATACAACAACTACATTGTTAGCTCACATACTAATCTTGATGGTGATGCGTTAGGTTCTGAGTTAGCTGTTTTTTTTATGCTGAAGAATCTTAATAAAAATGTTCAAATAATCAATCACGAAAAACCACCTGAGATATATAATTTTTTGCCAGGTATAGAAGAAATATATTATCCGGGGAAAAATAATGATCATGGTTTACTCAATAATAAAAGTGATGTGATACTAATTATCGTTGATTGCAGCAATTTGGAGAGAATAGGTGATATTGGTGTAGATATGGACAAGATAAAGTTTATTATCAATATTGATCACCATCCAAGCAATACATTTTTTGGAAAATATAATTATATTGATAAAGGTGCTTCATCAGTTGGAGAAATGCTGTTTGATTTGGGACAAGAAATCAAATGTACTTTTTCAAAAGAAATGGCAATTACTATGTACACTGCAATTGTAACAGATACTGGTTCATTTCGTTATTCAAATACAAGTGCTAAGACTTTTTGGGTTTCTTATAAATTAATAGAAATGGGAGTAAACCCAAGCCGTGTAGCAGATTATGTTTATAATAATAATAAGCCTTCTACTTTGAAATTATTAGGAGAAGCCCTCCGAAGGATTAAAACCAATTCTTCATTAAAAATATCCTGGACTTTTGTCACCAGAAAGATTCTCAAAGATACACAAGCTGATGATGAAGAAGTAGAAGGAATTGTAGACAAAATTCTTTCCATAAAAAATGTTCAAGTGTCAGTTTTTTTTAGAGAAACAAAGGATGGTCCTATAAAGGTAAGCTTCAGATCTAAAGGGAATTTTAATGTTGATAAATTTGCTAGGCAGTTTGGAGGAGGAGGCCACCCAAATGCAGCTGGTTGTATTATAGAAGATGAAATAAATAAAACTGTCGAACAAGTTATTAAGAAATTGCAATCCGAGCTAAATTAATTAATAAAAAAGGATTTTTCTCTCATTTTATATTTACTTTCATATTATGATAAATGGTATATTAAATATTAACAAACCTGAAGGAATTACTTCAGCAAAAGTTGTAGCAAAAATAAAAAAATCTTTTGAATTAGGTAAAGTGGGACATGCTGGAACACTGGATCCATTTGCAACTGGGGTTTTGCTTATATGTATTAACCGTGCAACCAAGGCTGCTCAATATTTATCCGGTTTAGACAAAGAATACATAGGAACAATGATTTTAGGAGTTACAACCGACACACAGGATTTAGACGGAAAAGTACTCAGGATAAGAAAAGTCAGCAAAAAGGAATTAGATACTTATAAAATTCATAAAATTTTTGATAGCTTTAAAGGAATTATATATCAAAGGCCCCCTATGTTTTCTGCGATAAAATATAAAGGTTCGAGGCTTTACAATTTAGCAAGAGAAGGCATTAAAGCCGATGTTGGGTTACGCAAAGTAAAAATTCATAAATTAAATATAATGAAAATAAAAAATGGTTTTTATCCAAGTATAACTTTTAATGTTCAATGTTCAAAAGGAACATATATAAGAACTATATGCCATGATATTGGAGATGCATTAGGTTACGGGGCTTTTTGCTCCAGTCTAAAAAGGACAAAAATCAGTAATCATACCATAGCACAATCAGTAGATTTGGACTATTTCTTAAAAATGCCAATTGAAAAAATGTATCAAAATATAATACCAATAGACAAGGCTTTAGATCATATAAATAAAATAATACTAATAAAAAACAAACAATTAATTGTTAGAGTAAGAAATGGTTGCTTTTTCTCTGAAAATGAAATAATAAAAAAAATTATTAAATCCAGGGGTATGGGTTTAGAAGATAGATTTAGGGTTTATACAGGTTATGGTAAATTTATCGGTATTGCAAAAATGTCTAAAATCAAAAATGAAAAAATAAATAATTACAAGATTGAAAAACTATTTTATGAAAATAATCAACTATAGTGATAATAATAATTATAAAATAATTGAAAAGGGTAAATTGAATTATATTGCATTAGGTTTTTTTGATGGTATACATTTAGGTCACCAGACTATTCTAAAATTATGCGTAGATGAGGCTCAAAAAGTGAATGCGGTCAGCACAGCAATTCTTTTTGAGCCTCATCCGGATAAAGTCATTCATGGCTTAAAAAAATATTATCTTTTGACACCTCTTGAAGAGAGAATTAAAAAAATTGAAAATCTTAATGTTCAGCAAATAATCGTTATTAATTTTAACAATAAATTTCAAAAGATAACAGCTGAGAATTTTATAGTAAATATATTATTAAAAAAATTTAACATGGGTGCAGTTTTTGTTGGATATAATTATCATTTTGGATTTAAAAAAAGAGGAAATACCGAACTAATTAAAAAATATGGTTATGACTATAACTACAAGACATATATCATAAACAAAAAAACAATAAATGGTTTTTATAATATCAGTAGTACAATAATTAAAAAACTTCTTAAAGAAGGAGATATTGAAAGCGCAAACAAATTATTAGGATATCATTATGAAATTATTGGAAAAGTAGTTCATGGTGATAAAAGAGGAAGCACTGCTCTTTCTTTTCCAACAGCAAATTTGGAAATTAATGATGAAAAGCTTTTACCAAAAAATGGTGTTTATGTCGCTTTTGCTACTTTTGGGGATAAAAAATATAGATCTTTAGTGAATATTGGATTTAGGCCGACTATTAAGCAAAAAAACAAGAATATCTCCGTTGAAGTTTTTATTTTTGATTTTTGTGATGAAATATATAATGATATATTGTCAATAAATCTTTTAAAAAGAATAAGAAGTGAAAAATGCCTTGCAAGCCTGAATGACTTGGCTTCACAAATAGAGAAAGATAAAATTAAAGCAGAACTTTATTTTAAAAATATTTGTAGTAAGTAATAAGGTGCTTGAAAGCAATAATTGGGGATAAGTTAAACTTAAACTATATTTAGAGAAATATTTGAATGAAAGCATTATTTGTGCTAAAATATTATTTTGAATGATATTACTTAAAATATAATTAGTATTTATAATATTACTTTATTTAATATTTATGAATGTAATCAGCTTAAACATTATAAAGAAAGAGAGTGTAAGATTAAAATGATTAAAAAAGATATTAAAAACCAAATTATAAAAAACTATCAACACCATGAAAAAGATACTGGTTCTACAGAAGTACAAGTTGCCATTTTAACCGAACAGATTAACAGCCTTACCCAGCATTTAATTCAGCACAAAAAAGATTCTCATTCAAAACATGGACTATTAAAAATGGTTGGTAAAAGAAGAAGTTTATTAAACTTTCTTAAAGATAATGATGTTGAAAAATACCGAAAGCTAATCAGTCAATTGAATTTAAGAAAATAAATAATATTTTTTTATCGACTTCAAAACTAATTTAAGGAGATACTAAATAATATGATCAAATTTGATACTAGGAATGTGGAAACAAAGGTTGGAGGAAAAACCATAAAAATAGAAACAGGTAAAATGGCAAAACAGGCAAATGGTTCCGTTTTGCTTACCTGTGGAGAAACAGTTGTGTTGGTTACTGCTGTCGCTTCTAAAGAATCCCGAGAAGGAATAGACTTTTTCCCTTTATTAGTGGATTATGAGGAAAAGTTCTATGCCGCTGGGAAAATACCGGGTGGCTTTTTTAAGCGAGAAGGTAAACCCAGTGAAAATGCAACTCTCACATCAAGACTTATAGATCGCCCTCTACGTCCTCTGTTTCCTGAAAATTATTATAATGATGTGCAAATAATAGCTTCTGTATTGTCTTATGACCAGGAAAACCTTCCTGATGTTATCTCAATTATTGGTGCCTCGTGTGCTCTTTATATTTCAGATATACCATTTACTAAGCCAGTAGCTGCGGTACGTATCGGATATAAGAATGGAGAATATTTAATTAATCCAACAGTAGAAGAAATAAAAGAATCTAAACTTAATATGGTTGTAGCCGGTACTAAAGATTCTGTTATTATGTTGGAAGGAGAGGCTAAAGAATTATCAGAAGAAGAAATATTAATTGCAATTGAAAAAGCACAAGTCGAAATCAAAAAAATTGTTGATATGCAAATTATGTTTGCAAATGAACTAAAAAAAGATAAATCTGTCCAAACATGGGAACCTGATCCGGTATTAACACAGGAAAAAGATAGATATATCAATTTTATTAAGGATAATTTTTTTGACAAGATTGAAAAAGCCCAGATAATTTTTGAAAAAAAGGAAAGAGAAGAACAGCTAAACGCATTATTGGATGAAGTGCTTAAAGAAATAGAGAGTGATGAAAAAGAGCCTGAACCCAATAAATCACTTATAAAAGGTGCATTCGATGTTGCATGCAAAGAATCAATGAGAAGGTTAGTTATTGAAAAGAATATTAGAGTTGATAGTCGTGCAATGGATGAAGTAAGGCCAATTGTCTGTGAAACTGGTATATTACCAAGAGTTCACGGAAGTGCACTCTTCACTAGAGGACAAACACAGTCCTTAGTGATAACAACTTTGGGTTCTGTCAGGGATGAACAATCTATCGATACATTGGAAGAAGATACTTCTCGCAAATTTTATTTACACTATAACTTTCCACCCTTTTCAGTAGGTGATGTAAAACCCAGAAGATCGCAATCCAGAAGAGAAATTGGCCATGGAGCTCTAGCTGAAAAAGCTATCAAGGCATTGATTCCTGATGAAACTGATTTTCCCTATACAATTCGTGTTGTATCAGAAATATTGGAATCTAACGGTTCTTCGTCTATGGCTACAGTTTGTGGAACGAGTATGTCTCTAATGGATGCAGGGGTTCCATTAAGAAAGCCAATTGCTGGAATTGCTCTTGGTCTTGTTAAAGAAGGGGATAACTATAAAATTCTAACTGATATTTTAGGAATAGAAGACCATTATGGGGATATGGATTTTAAAGCCGCTGGTTCAATTGATGGTATTACCGCAATACAAATGGATTTAAAAATAGATGGCGTATCAGCTGAAATTATTAAAGATATTTTGGAAAAATCCAAAAAAGGAAGATTGTTCATTTTGGAAAAGATGAACAGTGTTATAGATAAGCCAAAGGAAGAATTATCTAATTATGTTCCTAAAATGTTCATCATGAAAGTAAATCCTGATAAGATAGGCAGCGTTATTGGTCCAAGTGGAAGAAACATAAAGAAAATTATCGAAGAAAGTGGCACAGAAATTGATATTAAGGATAACGGTGAAATATTTATCACCGCTGATAATACTGATAAAATAGAAAAAGCAAAATATCTTATAGAGGGCTTAGTTAGGGAAGTTAAAGTTGGAGAGATATATGATGGTAAAGTAAAAAGAATAACAAAATATGGGGCTTTTATAGAAATATTACCTGGTGTAGAAGGTCTCTTACATATATCTAACTTATGCCATTATCATGTTGACAAAGTCGAAGATGTTATAAATGCTGATGATGAAGTTAAAGTAAAAGTAATTGGGGTTGACCAGCAGGGAAAAATCGATTTAAGCAAAAAAGAACTTACACCAAGACCCGATAAGAATGATAGAAATAACAAATCTAATTATAATAAAAAATCTTCACATAGATAAGTTCACAAAAAGGTTTTAGTGCGAATGGATAAAGAGATTAAAAAAATAAAAGTCAAAATTGAAAAGGAAAAAGATTGCAAGGATTTACCATTACCCAAAGCTGCAAGCAAATATTCTTCGGGAATAGACTTATTTTCAGCTGAAAATAAGTCTATTGAAATTAAAAAAGGTGAAATCAGGCTTATTTCAACAGGAATTAAAATTGCCTTACCGGTAGGGTTTGAAGCCCAGGTCAGACCCAGGAGTGGATTAGCTTACCGTTACGGTATTACTGTTCTTAATACTCCTGGCACAATAGATTCTGATTACCGAGGGGTTATAAAAATAATACTTATTAACCATGGGAAAGATAATTTTATTGTAAACAGGGGAGACCGTATTGCTCAATTGGTTATTCAAAAAATCTATCATCCAGTATTAATTGAAACAGAAAAATTGGATGACACTAAAAGAGGTATTGGCGGTTTTGGGCATACTGGTATTAAAACTAATTAACAAATCATTATATAAAATTATAAAAAGCAATATTATATGAATAAAATTAAGGTAAGCAATGCACTATATTATTTTAGGCTTAATTCAAGGATTAACCGAATTTCTTCCAATAAGCAGTTCCGGACATCTTGTTATAGGCCAGTATCTACTTGGTTTAGAAATTTCTGGTGTTGGATTTGAAATATTTGTGCATTTCGGAACAGTTTTAGCTGTATTATTGCTATTTAAAAAAAGAATCAAGAAAATTCTTCTATCATTTATAAACAGTATTACTAAAATCAGTAGTCGTGATAAGTTTTTCAGTAACTTCAAAAATGACCCGCAATGCAAGTTTGCCTGGTTATTAGTAATCAGCACAATACCAGGTGCACTTATTGGGTATTTTTTTAATGACCAGATAGAAGCTATTTTTGGAAGTCCAATTATTGCTGCATCAATGCTAATCATCACCGGAATATGCCTTTTTTTAACTGACAAATTCCTGGTAAGTGGAAATAAAAGAATATCAGAAATAAATATAATTGATGCTTTGTTTATAGGTATAGCTCAAGCATTTGCCATTATTCCAGGAATATCAAGATCTGGTTTCACCATAATGATGGCTTTGTCAAGGAAACTGGATCGTAAATTTGCAGCAGAATATTCTTTTATTTTGTCCATTCCTATAATTATCGGAGCTTCAATATTTAAATTATCTGAAATATTTTATCTTGAAATTAATATAATGTTGTTAATTACCTCTGGATTGACTGCTTTTTTATCGGGTTATTGGGCAATGAAATTTTTTATAAATATACTTATAAATAATAAACTGCGATTATTTAGTTATTATCTTTGGATCATAGGAATTGGATTAATAATTTTTATTTTATTAAATTAAATGGAAATAAGTTGAATATGGCAAATAAAGATGAAAAACAGTCTAACATAAAAAAAAGAATATTAGGCATAATATTAATATTAATTGCTTTTTACTACTTATCTGCTCTACTATTTTTCCCTAATTGGTTTTTCTTCTCTTCAGTAATAATAGATCTTATTAACAGAACTGTAGGAATTGGGAAATATTTACTTTTTTTTCTAATATTGATTGAAGGATTAATTCTATTATTAAATATTCAAATTATAAATTATTTTTATAAAATATTTGGTACCACTTCCTTATTTTTGATTATTTTGGTTTTTATCCACTTGGGATTAATTCATATTGAATATTCATATTTATTGGCAAAAAATGGTGCAGGAGGAGGCCTTTTTGGGTTTTATATTGCTAACTACTTGAATAATTACTTTGGATTAACCGGTGCATATCTATTTTTAATTGCAATTGGATTAATCTCTCTTTTATTTATAACAGATGTTTCTTTTATATATGCAATACACTATCTTTTCAATAAAACAGTTCGGTTATTTAGCGGTATTTTTAACAAATTGAGAGTAGAGAGAATGGATGCTGAAAATACTCAAAAACAAGATAATACTAAAACTATTATTACTTACTATAATGAAAAAGACGAGCCAAAAAGAAGATCCAAACCTATATTTAAAAAAAGCATTGCTGAAAATAAAAAAGATATAAAAACAGACTCAACCGTTCAAGCTAAAATTGATTTTTCAAATAATATCAAAATTGACAACATCATCAAAGACTCAAAATATATAATACCGCCAACTGACCTATTGAATAATGTTAAAGAAGAAAACAGAACAAAGGGACAAGAGAAGATAAAAAGTAGTATTCTATTGCTACAAAAAACATTAGATAATTTTGGTATTCAAGGTGAAGTAATAGGTGCAACCCAGGGTCCAACAGTAACAAGATATGAAATACAACCAGCCCCCGGAGTTAAAGTGTCAAAAATTACTAATCTCAGCAATGATATTGCATTGGCATTTGCTGCCGCTGCTGTTAGAATTGAAGCCCCAATTCCCGGCAAAAATGCAATTGGCATTGAAGTTCCAAATAAAGAAAAAGACACTGTTCTATTAAGAGAAATAATTGAGTCAAATGATTATAAAAACAACTCGTATATTTTGCCTATAGCTCTCGGTAAAGATATTGGTGGTAGTAACGTTATTGCTGATTTGGTTGACCTGCCACACTTGCTAATTGCAGGGTCTACTGGTTCAGGAAAAAGTGTTTGCCTTAATTCTATTATTTTAAGCTTAATTTATCGCTTCGGACCTGATATGATAAAATTTGTGATGGTTGACCCAAAAAGAGTAGAGTTAAATGTTTATAATGGAATACCTCATTTAATCCTACCTATTATAACTAATACAAAAAAGGTTGATAAAGTATTGAATTGGGCTATTTCAGAGATGGAAAACAGGTTTAAAGTGTTTGCAGAGGCAGGTGTTCGTAATTTAAAAGGATATCATGAATATATGAAGAGTATTAAATCTGATGAAAAGCAGCTACCTTATATTGTTATTATAATTGATGAACTTGCTGATTTAATGATGTCTTCTCCAGTAAAAATTGAAGAATCTTTATGTAGACTGGCGCAGATGACCAGAGCTACAGGAATCCATTTGATTATTGCTACTCAAAGACCATCTGTAGATATTATTACCGGGTCAATTAAGATTAATTTTCCTTCTAGAATAGCATTTGCTGTCTCAACACAAGTGGATTCAAGGACTATTCTGGATGTTAATGGAGCGGAAAAACTATTAGGTAATGGTGATATGCTTTTCTCCCCAATAAATGCATCTAAACCAATACGTGCTCAGGGTTCTTTTGTTTCTGAAAAGGAGATTAAAAATATTGTTTCCTTTTTGAAGAATAATACATCTGGCCCGGAGTATCAAGATAATATACTTGAAAGTAAAATAAGTAATGGAATAGAATCAGAAGAAAAAAAAGATGAGGAAGAGGATGAATTGTTTGAAGATGCCATTGATACCATTATAAATAACAACCAGGCTTCTATATCAATTTTACAAAGAAAATTAAGAATAGGATATACAAGAGCCGCCCGATTGATTGATATAATGGAAGAAAAGAAAATGATTGGGCCTTACGATGGCCGTAATCCTAGAAAAATACTATTATCTAAAGAAGAATATATTTCAATGAAAAATAATATTCATAATGAGAATGATGAATAAACATAATAATATTTAATTGAAATAAAAAAAATATCGTATTATTATAATAATTAATGTAACAAAAATTATTCAGTAAATGGCTAATATGAAAACTCAGAATCTGATAATATATTATTTTTTAATTTTCTGAGGGCTAGGAGTGTTTTAATATTATGAAAGAAATTGGAGAATATTTAAAAAATAGAAGAATAGAGCTTGGAATATCACTTGACGAAGCTGAACAATATCTAAAAATAAGAAAAAAATATATAATTGCCATTGAAAGTGGTGATGAAAGTGTTCTTCCCGGAAGAACATATTTTTTGGGTTATTTAAGGAATTACGCTAATTATTTAGAGGCAGATCAAGATTTCATTAATGAACATTTAGAAAAAAAAGAGAGTATACCTAAAAAAGTCGATATCAATGGAGAGGAGAAACTAAAAGTAAAAAAAGCAAGTAAGTACTTTTCTCCTGATAAAAGAAGATATAGAATAAAAAAAGAAAAAAAATCTATAAATTTTGTTCCAATAATTAGAATAGCCATAGTTATTTTGTTTATTGCGGGTGCTTTTTTCTTAGTTAGTAATTTTTTTAATCGAGTAAAACAGCCTCCTGTAGAAATTGAGGAAACTGAAGTTACAATAAAGGAGAATAGTACCACTGAGGAGAAAACATTAGAACAAGAATTAACAGAAATGGCTGAAAAAAATTTGCAACAGCAACAAGAAGAATTACCCCAGGAAACCCAAGGTATTTTTTTAGAACCATTACCAGAGTATAAAACTATTAACATTGCAACACAAGAACCAGTCTGGGTAAAGGTAATACAAAATGATAAATTACTCTTTGAAAGTATTATTTTTTCAAACGAAGATATTAAAATAAAAACAGAGGAAGAGTTTTCTTTATTTTCAACATCTTCTGATAGCATCAGCGTTTATTTAGAAGAAGAGGAAATACTTCCATCATATACCGACATTAATCGCATTTGGCGCTATCAAATACTTCCATCAAACGAGAATATCTAAAATGGGTCAAATTTATTATCCTAATCCTGTTAAATTAATATTCAGCATCATAGGTAATGAAGATTATATGTTTTTAGAAGCAAAGGTTAATTTAACAAAAATATTCGGAAAAATAGATATGGAAAGTGAATTTCAAAATTTTGATTTTACTGATTATTATAAAAAAGAAATGGGTGATTGCTTAAAACAGCAATTGATATCATTCGAGAAATTAATTATCCCGACTAAATTAAGCATAATAAAGCATATAAGTAATAAAATGGAGCTAACAATAGCTACAAATAATAATGAAGGTATTTTAAAAAAAAGAAAAAGAAGGATAAATCTAGACCCCGGATATTTAACATTAAGTAAATTTATTTTAGCAAGTACCAAGGATGGATCTGCAAGAATCTATTTGAATCATGGAATATATGCTGAGATAACCCTGTCTTTTATTCATAAAACATTTCAACCATTGGATTGGACATACCTTAATTATCAAACTTTTTTATTTATTAATTTTTTAAACGATGTAAGAAAAAAGTATAAAGATCAAATAAACATTATTCAAAGTAGTCAAAATACATAAATATAATAAAATAATAAAGGGGTGAATAGTTATTGATTTTAGTAAAAAAAGAGTATTTATAGCAGTCAATTTAGATAATAAAATAAGAGATTATATTAGCACTATACAGGGAGATGTAATTAATGTAGAAGATTCGCAAATTAAAATAAAAATGGTTGAAAATAGTAATTTACATATTTCTTTAAAATTTTTAGGTGATTTGAATTCATTAGAAATAGAAAAAATATTGATTGCATTGCAAAAAGTATCATTTAAAACAAATTCTTTTAACATAAGTCTTTCAAAAGGAATTGGAGTATTTCCCAATTCTAAAAAGCCTAGAGTTCTTTGGATAGGTATCGAAAAAGGAGCAGAAGAATTAAAAAGAATACATTATTTTATAGAACAAGAACTGATAAATGAGTCATTTTATATCCGTGAAAAAATATTTACACCTCACATAACATTAGGAAGAATAAAATATATAAAATATCCATCCAAATTAATAGAATTAGAAAATAACATAAAATATAAGGATATTTCTCAAAAAATTATTTCCATAGACTTTATGGAAAGCAACCTAACCAGTAAAGGACCAATCTATAATAAAATTAGCTACTTTCCTTTTTTGCAGTAAAAATATGACAATTTATAGATAATATTAAAATATGAGGAGCAACTTATAATGAAAGAAAAAACAAATATTAACCCGGAGAGGGAAAAAGCCTTAAAAATGGCTATGGAAAATATTGAGCATCGTTTTGGTAAAGGCTCTATTATGAAATTTAGTGATCGTCCCAAGGTAACAGGTGCAAGTATCATACCAACGGGTTCTTTGGCGCTAGATATTGCATTAGGTATTGGAGGAGTACCTCGTGGTAGAATTGTTGAAATATATGGTCCGGAATCTTCCGGTAAAACGACACTGGCTTTACATATGATCGCAGAAGCTCAGAAAAGTAAAGGAATTGCCGCTTTTATTGATGCAGAACATGCTATGGATCCAATATATGCAAAAAATATTGGGATTGATATTGATGAATTAATCATTTCACAACCTGATACCGGGGAGCAAGCTCTAGAAATAGCAGAATCTTTAGTAAGAAGTAATGCAGTGGATATCATAGTAATTGATTCTGTTGCAGCACTAGTTCCAAAAGCTGAGATTGAAGGCGATATGGGAGATTCTTCCATGGGCCTGCAAGCACGATTAATGTCGCAAGCACTTAGAAAACTTACTGCAATTATTAATAAATCCAGAACCACAATGATTTTTGTAAACCAGATAAGGGAAAAAATTGGAATTATCTTTGGAAACCCTGAGACAACTCCTGGCGGAAGAGCGCTAAAATTTTATTCAACTATAAGATTAGACATAAGAAGAAAGGCGTCTATAAAGAAAAATGATTCAAATATTGGTATTAATGTTAAAGTCAAGGTTGCAAAAAATAAATTAGCTCCACCTTTTCAAGAGGCAATATTTGATATTATTTTTGGAAAAGGAATTTCTAAAGAGGGGGATATTTTTAATTTAGGTGTTATGTACGAAATAATTGAAAAATCAGGAACATGGTTTTCGTATAAGGGTATGCAATTAGGACAGGGTAAAGAAAATACTAAATTGTATTTATTAGAAAATCCTAAAATATCAAATGAAATTGAGAAAAAAATATTAGAAAAAGCTAAAATTCCAGGCTTAGAAAATAACGAATCAAATAATAAAGATGAAAAAGAAAAGAAAAATAACTGAAATAAAAATAAAAGATAGTAATCATCTAAAAAGGTTAGTATACATTGATAATAATTTTTTCATTGAGACAGATGATATAATTGTTTCAGAAATGGATTTGTTTGAAGGTAAAATCGTTAGTGAAAATATATATAGCTCTATATTACAAAAAACGCTTCTCAAAAAAGCTAAAAATGATGCAATACGTTTTTTGTCATATAGAGCACGTTCTGAATGGGAAATTGTCAATAAATTAAAAAATAAAAATTATCCCCAACCTGTTATTATAAATGTAATAAACTGGCTGAAGGAAAATGATTTTATTAATGATATTAATTTTTCTCATATGTGGATAAAAAATAAATTAGAAAATAATCCTATAGGAAGGTTTAAGATAAAAAGTGAATTAAAAAACAAAGGAATTGATAATAATATTATCGAAAAAACAATTGCTAAATTTTTGCCAAACGATGATGATGAATTAAAATTAGCATACCAATTAATAAAGAAAAAAAATGATTCTCTAAAACTAAAAAATATTGAGTTGGAGCATAAAAAAATCATTAATTTGTTGAAAAGTCGTGGTTTTTCTTATAATGTAATCAGTCGCATTTATAATGAATATAATAGTGATGCTTTTTAAGGACAGATTCCATTAATTGTGATTTGACATTTATTTTTTATAGAGATAAAATAATAAAGTTAGCATTTTTCAATAACTTTATTATTATTAATTATTTTTGTACATTATTTTTGTTTTTTTTATATTTATAATAAAAAATATAATTTATTTACTGAATTATTATTATGTATATAAGAAATACTTAAGGACCTTTTAAATTGAATAGGGGGTGAAAGCCATTAATACATCTATTTTTTCTATTGCAACTATTTTGTTAGGCATATTAATTGGTTTTCTGTTAACAAATTTTTTTGCAAAAACCAAATTATCATCATCAGAAAAAACTTGCAATCAAATAATTGAAAATGCAAAAAAGGAAGCAGAATCAATTAAAAAAGAAGCACAGCTTCAAGCAAAAGAAGAATCTTATCAGATTATAAGAAAAAGTGAAAATGAATGCCAACAAAAAAGAAATAAATTAGAAAACATCAATGAACAGCTTATTAAAAAAAGCAATAACCTTGTACAAAAATTGGAGCTTATAGAAAAAAAACAAAAAGATATTGTTTTTAAAGAGCAAGAAGTTGATAATAAAGCACAAGAAATTAATAAAATTTACCAAAAACAAAGGGATGAATTAGCAAGGATTTCGAAATTAGATATTGAAGAGGCAAAGCAGGATCTCCTGGGTAAGCTTGAAAAAGAACTAGACCATGAAGCTGGTAAGCTAATTAAATCTATCGAGGAGCAAGCAAAAGAAGAAGGAGAGAAAAAAGCCCGTAATATAATTGCTTTAAGCATTCAACGATATTCTTCTGATTACACTGTAGAATCAACAATTTCAGTAGTATCTCTTCCTAATGAAGACATGAAGGGAAGAATTATTGGAAGAGAAGGTAGGAATATTAGAACTTTTGAAAGAATAGCAGGGGTAGATTTAATTGTAGATGATACCCCGGAGGCAGTTATTATATCTGGATTTGATCCTGTTAGAAGGGAAATTGCCAGGATAGCCCTGGAGAAACTTATAACTGATGGTAGAATACAACCAGCAAGGATAGAAGAAGTTATTGAAAACTCTAAAAAAATTGTAGAAAGTAGCATTAAAGAAGAAGGAGAAAAGGCTGTATTTGACACAAACGTTAGAAATGTTAACCCTAAATTAATTAATATATTGGGCAAATTAAAGTATAGAACCAGTTATGGCCAAAATGTACTGCAACATTCAAAAGAAGTTGCTTATTTTTCCGGAATTATGGCCGACGAATTAGGTTTGAATGCCAACTTTTGTAAAAGAGCAGGACTGTTGCATGATATAGGTAAAGCAGCTGATATGGAAATAGAAGGTCCTCATGCCCTGATTGGTGCTGATATTGCCCGTAAAAATGGAGAATCTCCAAACATTATCAATGCAATAGCATCTCATCATGAAGACGAAAAACCAGAAACAGTTGAAGCAATACTGGTTCAAGCTGCAGATGCAATATCGGCTTCAAGGCCTGGCGCAAGAAGAGAAATGCTTGAAACATATATCAAGAGACTTAGTCAATTAGAAGAAATTGCCAACTCATTTGAAGGAGTTGAAAAATGTTATGCGATTCAAGCCGGACGGGAAATCAGAATTATTGTAAACCCTGAAGAAATTGATGATTATTTATCTGCAAAATTATCAAGGGATATTTCTAAAAAAATTGAAAAAAACATTGATTATCCCGGACAAGTTAAAGTAAATGTTATCAGGGAAACACGTTCTGTTGAATATGCGAAATAAAATAAATTTAGTAATTTTATTATAATAAAATCAAAAGAGAAGGGGTTGTTTAAATATATCTCCTTCTCTTTCTCTTTTATTTTTTACTTTTTACACTATTTAAGTTAATAATAAACTGTCTATTGTTACTTTAACTCTAAATAATATAATAAATCAAAGGAAATAACACAATATATTATGTTCAAATATTATATTAAAACATTTGGCTGTCAAATGAATGTAAACGATTCAGAAATAATTGCCGGGCAGATGGAACAAATGAATTTCACAATGACTTCTGAAATGAATGAAGCCGATATTATTATTTTTAACACTTGTTGCGTCAGAAAAAAAGTTGAACATAAAATCTATAGTATGGCTGGCAAAGTAAGCCAGATAAAAGAGAAAAAACCAGGTGTTATATTTGGTATCTGTGGATGTTTAGCACAAAAGGAGGCTGAAAATATTCAAATAAAAGTGCCTTCAGTAGACTTGATATTTGGTCCATCACAGTCTTCTTCATTTGCAGATATTTTTAGACTATATTATTCAAATAAGAATAAAATTATATATTGTGACAATCGTAAGCCTTTTCGGTTAAACAATATCAGTATAAAATATACTAACAATATCTCAGCTTTTGTACAAATAATGAAAGGTTGCAACAATTTTTGTTCTTATTGTATAGTTCCTTATACCCGTGGTCCCGAAGAAAGCCGTCCTATTAGGGAAATATTGTCTGAAGTTAATCATTTAGCAAGGAATGGTTATAAAGAAATATTTTTATTAGGACAAAATGTTAATTCTTATGGTAATGATATCCCTAATCATTGTGATTTTTTAACTTTATTATCAGAAATAAATAGAATTAATGATATAAAAAGAATTAGGTTTACTACTTCTCATCCCAAAGATTTTAACATTAACCTGATAAAGACTATAAAAAATGGCAAAAATATTTGTGAGCATATTCATCTTCCTATGCAATCTGGCTCTGATAATATACTAAGTAGAATGAATAGAAAATATAGCATGAAAGAATACAATAATATAATAAAGCAAATCAGAAAAATCATACCTAACGCAAGCATTACTACAGATGTAATGGTTGGATTCCCCGGAGAAACAAATGAGGATTTTGAAAATACTATTAGGGCTTTTGAAAAAATCAAATTTGATTCTGCTTATACCTTTATCTATTCAAATAGAGAAAAAACACTTTCATCTTTTTTTTCTAATCAAATTGATCTTCAAACCAAAAAGAAACGTTTATGGAAATTAATAGAAATTCAGAAAAATATTTCAATCAACATTAATAAGCAATTGATAGGGGAAATTTTAGAGATATTAGTAGATAGTAAATCCAGAAAGGGAATAGAATATCAGTATTGTGGAAAAACAAGAACAAATAAGATAGTTATTTTCTCAGTAAATAATAATAATTTTCTTGATAATGATAAAAATAATATAATTGGGAAATTGGCATATTGCAAAATAAAACATGCAGATGCTTATACATTATATGGAGAGCTCGTTGATCTTAAAAAATAATAAAATCATAATTATTACAGGGCCAACTGGTGTTGGTAAAACATCAATATCAGTTAATATCGCACAATATATGCCTGAAATTGAAATAATTTCAGCTGATTCAATGCAAATATACAATAATTTAAATATCGGCACAGATAAGCCAAATCACGATATTTTGAGCAAATACGTTCATCATTGTATAGACCTCGTTGAGCCAACAGAAATTTTTAATGTTATGCGTTATTCTCATTATGCTATGCAATGCATAAAAAATATTTATAAGAATAATAAAAAGCCATTAATAGTAGGTGGATCAGGTCTTTATATCAAATCAATTATAGACCCTATTTTTGAAGGCCCTGGTAGTAATGCCATAATTCGTAGTAAATTAACATTATTAGCAAGAAATAAAGGTAATGAATATTTATATAATGAATTAAGAAAAAAAGATGCAGAATATGCAAAAAAAATAAGTATAAATGATACAAAAAGAATAATCAGGGCATTAGAAGTATTTTACTTAACCGGTAAAACACTATCAGATTTTCATAAAAAGAACATTTTAGATCCACAAAAATCAAAATATAATTTTTATATTATATGTATTTATATGAATAGAAAAAAACTCTACACAAAAATAAATCAACGTGTAGATAGAATGATAGATGAAGGGCTTATTGAGGAAACGAGAGCACTAATTGATAAATATGGAGATGAAAAAATAAATGCAATCCAAGCTTTAGGTTATAGACAAGCTATAAAATATATTCGTGGATATATAACAAAAGATGAAGCCATACAAATGATAAAAAAAGAAACACGTAATTTTGCAAAAAGACAGTTAAGCTGGTTTAAAAACCAAATGCCGGTTAACCTTTGGATGAATCTGGATGAATTTAAGAACATAGAAGAGAGTGTAGATAATATTATAAAAATAATGAAAGATAATGGGTATTAATTATATTTATATATATCAAAAGGTTCGATAATATATCTTATGTAAAGTAATAATGTTAAATAATATATTCGAAAGTTATATTTTTGCTACAACCCTGCACGGCAAACCGGTCATATTAGTATAATTTAATGGGAATGTATATGCTAAAAATATTTTACTTTTATTCCCATTGAGTATTTTATATAAATTACAAAGGTTTTCAACAATAAAAATTCCTCTGTCTGAACAATATTGATCCTTTGGAGTATGATCATTTCCACGTTTAATTCCTGCAAAATCTATTCCAATAATTGATATTTCTTTTTTAATTAATTCTTCAATAAGTTCATCAGATAGCTGTGGGTGTTCAGTAAAATATTTTCTACCACCATATTTTTCATTTTCCATAAAACCTGTATAAAAAGCGACAAACATATTTGTTTCTATCTTATTTAATATAATATCTTCTGTACTAATCTCCTTATTTTTATCAACAGTACTAACATCAAAAACAATTGCATCTCTTTCCAGATACTCTAAAGGAAACTCTTTATTCATTACATCAAAATGTGTGCCTAAATGCCCGGGTAATGCTTTTTTATCGTTTTCATGTGCATCTAAAATCATTTTAGGTGTTATTTTTAAAGTTAAATCAATTAACATTCCAAACCTCTTATTTTTTATTGTAAATGATTCTAATTACCATTATTTCTATTCGAATTACAAATAATTTCATTTCAATTTTTTAATATTATTACATAGTATGCATTGTAAATAATTATAAAATAATATTATTGTTTGAAATAATCATTATTATAATTTTATATTATATGTTTTTATCATTTATTGTGGTATATAGCTGCTATTAAATATAAATAATTATATGTTATTGTCATTATATAATATTATATTGACTTAGCAGGTTATGTGTAACACAGCTACTTTTTTTCTTGTTTTTTCTTTATTATACAAAATACAAGCCTGCTTAGTTTTTTCAATAATTATATTATGAACTCCCCTCTCTATTAAATCTTCTATCATGTTATTATCTACTCGCATCAGACCAAACATTCCCGTTCCAATTATTAATACATCTGGTTTACGTTCGATTATGCTATAAATATCATTGAAACTTAAATAATGTCTTTTCCCCCGATGCCAATCACTTTGAACATTGTTCGGTGAAATAATTATATCCGAGAAATAGATATATCCATTAACAGTAATTTTACCAAAAATATAACTATTTATAATATTCATTTTATAATATTCATTTATTTTTCTTCATTAATTTAAAATAGTCTATCGGAATATTATTGAAGCATATCCGACAACTTGTTCATTCATTCCGTAAACATCACCTGAGGTTGCATATTTTAATAATTCTCCTTTTTCTATTCCATTTTTTTTACATATTTCCATGACTATGGCAATTGGTCCATAACCACATATAGATGCACTATTCGTTTTTATATTTTCATAAAATGCATCACTATCCATATTTATTATCTTCTCAATAGCACTAATGTCTTTCCGTTTTGCATTACTCTGAGATTCATAGTGAGTGAAGTCTGAGCTAGCAATAAAAAGGCAATCTGTATTTTCTATACTCCCAAATATTGTATCTGCCAAATATTTCATTAAACTTAATTTTTGGTTTGTGATGCATATTGGTATTATTTTGAATGTATTGTTTGGATAAATAAACTGTAGAAAGGGTAACTGAACTTCAATTGAATGCTCAAAAACATGTGCCTGTATATCCTCTTTTATAATATTTTTTTTGTCATTAGCAAGTATTTTTTTTACAGTTTTTTCATCTATCTCGATAGAGCCTAGGGGTGTATTCCAATAGCCAGCAGGCATAATTGATATTTCTTCACCCAGGCCTCGATGATTAGGACCAATTATTATTATGGTTTGGGGTATTTTTTCAAAAGATAAATAATAATAATTATGTGCGGCAATAGGTCCTGAAAAAATAAAACCTGCATGTGGAGAGACAATCCCTTTTATTTTACTCTTATTTTGATATATTTTCTTAGATTCTGGTAATTTTTGGGGACCGATTTCATGTAAAAAACAATATTTTAGTTGATTTAACAAGGAAGCCTTATCAGAATCATAAAATGAACCTGCAACAGTAGCCTTTCTGATGCTTTCCATATTAATAAACCTCCCTTTATTTATTGACTATTACTTAAAATCTATTTCTACCCCGGTAATGCCTGCCACCTTTTTTCTTTTTACTTGCTATTCTTGGTATTATAAATATTGCCACTATGGTAATTAGAATAATTATGAAAATAATTCTAAAAAATATGGAATTATATATATACTTTAAATAAGTTAAATAATATTTTGCTTTTATATTTGGATAATTGGGTTGTTCGTTTATTACAAGTTTATAATGTCCTAATGCTTCTTTATAATTAGAATCCTTAGCTAATTCGGATGCTAATTCATAGTGCGCATCAACAGCTTTTAAAATAATACTTTGATCCTGGGGTAAAAATTCTAAGATTGTATTATATTCATTTATTGCTTTCTCGTATTGGCCATTCTCGAAATATGCAAAGGCAATTGCTTTTCTTGATTCATAATCTTTTGGATCTTCATTTAAAACAATTTGAAATGATTGAATTGCTTTATCCCATTCTTCTTTTTCAATATTTTCAATGCCTGCTTTTTTATTTATAATAATTCTTGAAATACAAAATTTAACAATTCTATTATTTCCTGCGTCAGCAACATAAATATAGCCTCTTTGGTCTACGGCGATTCCCTCTGGGTATAATAATAAAGAATAATTATCCCCCTGATTCCCAAATTCTGTAATAAAATCATAATCACTATTGTACTGTACTACTTTGCCGTTTCTATAGTCAGTGATATAGATATTGCCTTTTTCATCAATATCAACATATCTTGTACCGTCAAACTCTCCAGGCCCGTTACCAGCAGTACCTATGCGTTCAATGAATTCTCCTGTTTCGGTAAATACCTGCACTTGATGGTGAAAAGTATCTGCAACATATATATTGTTATCATTATCAAGAGCTATACCTCTGGGATAATAAAATTCTCCATCACCCAGACCTTCTCTCCCAAAAATATACAATAATTCAAATTCATTTGAGAATACCTGTACTCTGTTATTTCCAGTATCTACAACATATATATTATCATTTTCATCAAGCACCACACCTCTTGGATTATCAAATTGTCCAGGACCACTCCCGAATTCTCCAAAAATCTGAATAGACCTTCCATCATTTGATATTTTATGTAAGCAATTATTGTGTTGCTCTACAATGATAATATTGTTATTTCGGTCCAATGCAATACCTACTGGACCATCTATTTGATAGCCACTATTTTCATCTGGTATCATCCGTATATATTCACCATCACTATTAAAAATCTGTATTCTATCATTTTCCCAATCAGTAACATATAAATTATCACTTTTATCTAAAGCAATACAAACCGGGTAGTTAAATTCGTTTCTATTCTCCCCATATACACCAAAAGTCATTTCAATTACATAATCACTATTTATAGCAAATACATTATTAGTGATGCCAATCAGTAACAAAAAGATAGTAATCATAAAATAACAATATTTAAAAAATCTATTAGTTTTAAGTTTATTAATCATTGTTTACCTCACATCTTTTATCTATTACTAATTACTGTATGATAATATTTATTTACTATATTCCTTCCAATAAATGCTTTATATTATGTTTAATAACTAACAATGAATTATTTTGATAATTATCATCTTTATTTTTGTTTGAATCTAAATAAATTGGATCGCCAAAACTAACCGTAATTTTTTTTCTTCCCCAAAAGGAAGGAAATTTTGCTTTAGGCGGGTAAATATCATTCGTACCTGCAATGCCAACAGGTATAATGGGTGAAGAAGTTTTTAATGCAATTTTTATCATTCCTTTATTAAAATCTAATAATTCTCCATTTAATGATCGTGTACCTTCAGGAAAAATACCCAAAACATTTCCATTTTTTAGAATTGAATAGGTTTTTTTTATTGTAACCGGGCTGACATTTTTTCTGTCGACAGGAATTGCTCCAAGTCCTTTAACAATCAATCCTAAAAAGGGATTGTCAAAAACTTCTTTTTTTGCTAAAAAATATATTTGTCTTTTAAATGCTATAGCTAAAGCAATCGGGTCTAAATAACTAACATGATTAGCAGCTAATATCAAAGGCCCATTATGATGAAAATCGTTTCCACCCCTTATTTCAATAGGCCAAAATAGTAAGCTTAATATATATCCTATAAATCGCGCTATTTTATAAAACATTCCTATATTATCCCAATGAAAAACAAATTATTGCTATAATTAAATTTGTTTTTTGTTATTTTATACCTTATTAATATTAAATAATGGTGTGCCCGAGAGGACTTGAACCTCCAATCTACGGCTCCGGAGGCCGTCGCTTTATCCGATTAAGCCACGGGCACCTTACATATTTTATATATAATATCACTATTTTACATAATTTTTCTATAATATCTAAAATAAAAGATATAATACTTTATTGTTAAACTAAAATTGCTGGAATCCTTTCGTTAAGATATTTAAAAAACTATTAACAAACTTAAAAAAATCATTTAATTATATCTTATGAAAGAAATTATTCGTATTGGGTAGACAAAAATATTGACTTTTATGATTTTCCTGTTGATATATTAACTGGTTAATAAGTAAGGAAGTAATTATTCACCACGTATCATTTCTTTTATACGCATTAATGCAGAATTGTTTGATCTTGCCATTTCATCTAGTTTCATCGTTATAAATTTTATTGTCTCTTCAAGATTTGGTATCATAACATATTCTAATGCATTAACTCTCCTTCTTGTTTTCTCTATTTCTTCTGTTAGTAGCACAATTGTCTTGTCTAATTCGGCCATTCTCACCATTAGCGGAATAACGTTTTTATATTTTTTAATTGCACTATCTAAACTTGGAAATTTATTTGCCATCCCATATGTATACAATTCCCCTTCCTCAATAATTTTATAATTTGGAACTTGAACACTCATCATATTTTTGTAGGTTGTTTTAACTCTTGTACTTCTTTTGGGAAATAACAAGATTGCATCCAAATCATTATTACCAAAAGAAAAACTGGCAGTTAAAAAGCTTTCCATACAATTTTTCATCTCTTTTTCAAAGTCTTCTCTCGTTTTTTTATTTTCATAAACTAATTGAATGAATTTTTGTATAAGAGCATCCCTTTTGTCTTTTAATAATTTATAACCTCTTTTTGCAAGCAATAGTCTTTTTTTTAGTCTCAACAGTTCCATCCTATTGGGGTTTACTGCTAATTTCATAAATTTTAAACTCCTAAGTTAAAATGATTATATATTAAAATAATTATAACAATATTGATATTGATTATATCTTATTATTTATTATCTTCTTTGTCGTTATCATTTTTATTATTACTAATATTTCCTTCTTCGTCATTAGAAAAATGCGGTAGGTATTTTTTGATATACTCATCCTTTATACGCTTTAGTTCATTTACTGGTAATGTCTCTAATGCTTCCCAGCCTATACTTAAACTTTTTTCTATATCTCTGTTTTCATCTTCCCCCTGTTGTATAAATATTTCTTCAAACTTATCAGAAAATTTTACATACTTTTTGTCTTCTTCTGTTAACGCTGCTTCCCCTAATATTGTAGCAAGTTCTTTGGATTCTTTACCTCTTGCGTAAGAGGCAAAAAGCTGGTTCATTACATTAGAATGGTCTTCCCTGGTTTTACCTTCGCCTATCCCCTTGTCTTTTAACCTGGAAAGAGAAGGCAAAACATTTATTGGGGGATATATTCCCTTTAAATGCAATTCACGTGCAAGAATAATCTGCCCCTCAGTTATATATCCAGTTAAGTCAGGAATTGGATGGGTTTTGTCATCTTCTGGCATGCTTAAAATGGGAACCATGGTAATAGAGCCTTTCTTTTCTTTTATACGACCCGCTCTCTCATACATTGTTGCCAGATCCGTATAGAGGTAACCAGGATATCCTCTTCTTCCTGGAATTTCTTTTCGTGCAGCTGATACTTCCCTTAAAGCTTCACAGTAGTTTGTCATATCTGTTAATATTACTAATACATGCATATCGTTTTCAAATGCTAAATACTCTGCAGTAGTTAAAGCCATTTTTGGAGTAATTATTCTTTCAATTGCAGGGTCGTTTGCTAAATTAATGAACATTACGCTTTTTTCGATAGCTCCAGTCCTTTTAAAGTCACTAATGAAAAAATTTGCCTCTTCAAAGGTAATACCCATTGCAGCGAAGACAACTGAGAATGATTCCTCTTTTCCTAACACCTTAGCTTGTCGGGCTATTTGTGATGCAACTTTTGAATGGGGAAGTCCTGAACCGGAAAAGATAGGTAACTTTTGACCTCTTACTAAAGTATTTAACACATCAATAGAAGATATTCCAGTCTGGATAAAATCATTAGGATAATCCCTGGCAAATGGATTTAGTGGGCTTCCGTTAACATCTAAACGTTTATCAGGAATTATTTTTGGTCCTTTATCAATGGGTCTTCCAGAGCCATCAAATATTCTTCCAAGCATATCCATGGATACTGGTATTTCAATAACTCTTCCTAAAAAACGTACTTTCGATCTGGATACATCAATACCGGTTGTTCCCTCAAACATCTGTACAATTGCCCTATCTTCAGAAACCTCTAATACTTGTCCTCTTCTTTTTTCACCATCTGATAACTCAATTTCTACTAATTCATCATATTTAACATCTGTTATTTTATTAACAATTATTAGCGGTCCATTTACCTCTGTAATTGTTGTATATTCTTTTATCATTTTTAATCATCCTTTCCTGCTATATTGGATGTGAGAGAATTAATTTGACTTTTAATTTCATCCTTTATCCTGGAAAATTCTTCTAAATTGTCTTCAGATATAAATTTTGATCGTACAATTTTGTTTTTTACTGATAGTTGGTTAAGTTGGTCATTACTAATATCTCCAATTTTAATTGCTTTTTTGGCTTCTTCATTAAAAAATATAATCAAATCCAACATCAGATACTGTTTTTTAATTGATGTATAGGTATCAACATCATCAAATGCATTTTGATGTAAAAAATCTTCTCTTATTGAACGTGCAGTATCTAATGTAAGTCTTTCTGCCTTCGATAATGCATCTATACCAACTAATCTCACAGTTTCTTCTAATTCAGATTCTTCTTGTAGAAGCGTCATTGCCATAGTCCTTATTTTAACAAAATGTTCACTTATTTCTTCCTTAAAATAAGTACTAAGCTGGTCAAGATATAATGAATAACTTTTTAACCAATCAATTGCCGGAAAATGCCTTTTATAAGCAAGTTTGTCCTGCAAACTCCAGTAAACCTGAACAGTACGTAATGTATTTTGTGTTACAGGCTCGGATAAATCTCCTCCCGGTGGAGAAACTGCTCCTATGATGCTTATAGTGGCCTCCAAATCTTTACTAGAAAGGCACTTTACTTTACCTGATCTTTCATAAAAACTTGCAATTCTTGTACCTAAATATGCTGGATACCCCTCTTCACCTGGCATTTCTTCTAACCTGCCGGAAATTTCTCTCATTGCTTCAGCCCATCGTGATGTTGAATCAGCCATTAACGCAACATTATAGCCCATATCCCTATAGTATTCAGCTATAGTTATGCCAGTATATACAGATGCTTCTCTAGCTGCAACAGGCATATTAGATGTGTTGGCGATTAAGACAGTTCTTTCCATTAAAGGTTTACCTGAATTTGGATCAATTAGTTCTGGAAATTCCTGTAAAACATCTGTCATTTCATTACCTCTTTCACCACATCCAATAAAAACAATAATTTCAGCATTACACCATTTTGATAGTTGATGTTGAACCACGGTTTTTCCGCTACCAAAAGGTCCCGGGATACAAGCAGTACCGCCTTTTGCAATTGGGAAAAAAGTATCTATAACTCTTTGACCAGTAATTAATGGTTCTGTTGGGGGCATTTTTTCCTTATAAGGTCTCATTTTTCTTACTGGCCATTTTTGTAGCATTTGAACTTCATGTATTTTACCAGTTTCATCTTTAATTTTGGCAATGGTTTCTGTTATCTTAAAATTTCCCTCAGAAATATTTTCTATTTTTCCTTCTATGCCAATTGGGACCAAAACGTGATGAGTAATAATAGATGTTTCTTTAACTGTTCCAATACAGTCCCCTGGACTTACCTTGTCCCCTTTTTTGGTAGAAGGTTTAAAATTCCATTCTTTTTCCCTATCCAGACTATCTACCTCAACACCTCTCGCTATAAATGCACCTTCTTTATTGAATATTATATCTAAAGGTCTTTGAATCCCATCATAAATTGACTTAATCAACCCAGGTCCAAGTTCAACACTTAAGGGCATTCCAGTAGTATAAACAGATTCCCCTGGTCCAATACCTGAAGTTTCTTCATAAACCTGTATAGTTGCCCTGTCTTCATTTAATTCTATTATTTCTCCAATAAGCTTATTCTCACTAACCTGTACAACATCATACATTTTAGCTCCTCTTAATCCATCTGCAATGACTACTGGCCCGGAAACTTTAACAATCTTGCCATTATTTTGTTGCATATTATCCCTCTTTTCTAAACAAGATATCTGTACCCACAGCTTTTTCAACATTTTTCCTTAAAATGTCTATACTAAGTGTAGAATCCTTCGTACGATTAGGAAGGATACAAATTGTCATTGTATATTTTTTTTGATATTCTTCAATTTTATTAATTAAACCCTGTGCAATTTCATTTGTTATAAAAACAATATCATATTTATTTTTATAACAATTTTCAAGCGCTTCAATTGCCTCTGTTGTACTATTCACTGGAAATATTTGTAAACCAACTAAACTAAACCCGATAATAACTTCTTTCTCTCCAATTAGTGCTATATTAGACATAACAATCCCTTATATTCTCTCTAATTATATTATTCTTTAATAAGTTTCTTTTGCCATTCAAGATGATTCTGATATTTTTGATATCATTTTCTTTAGCAAAATAATAAGCAAAAATACTTTCTATGCCGAATGATGTGTATTTGCCAATTTTTAATAAATTTATCAAATAATTATCAACAAGTTTTTCGAGTTCCAGCATAGAATTCTTTTCCTGCCATTCTTTAACTCCGTTTTCAATTATTTGACCATAATCAGTTTTTTGGAAATAATTTGGCCAAGAATGGATCGAATTTTCATAAATACTTATATATTTTTGAATTGATAAATTACCCTGTTTAATTAGAATAAGAGGTAATTTTGATTTTTTTATATTTCTTATCTTAGATCTACAACTAATAATAAAATTTAATAGATCGATTTCTTTTTTGAAGAAATAGTATAAAAATGGATGATTTATTTCATTTAAAAGATTGAATATTATTTCATAATATCCATGATCCAATAATATTTCTATAAGCTGCAAGTCTGAAGATTTCATATATTCATCCTCAGATTGCTTAATTATTCTTTCAACTATACTTGGCAACAATTGATATTTTTCATCAAAAATAGCTGATTCTAATATATCTACCTTAAAATTACCATATTCATATAATGTTGTTATTTCTTTTTTTCCAATAAACTTTCCCTTTAATAAAACTTTTAGATTGTGAAAATCATACTTCCAGCTGAACAATTTGTACAAGTGGGGATTTGGGGATATTTCTTTGATTAAATTAATGGTTTTTTTAATAATTCCTTTTAAATGAGTATCAATTGAAATGTAATCATAATTATTGATATTATAATTATCAACAGAGTTTTCTTCTAAAATTTTTATACTATCCTCTAAAGATCTTGTTTCAATCATCTTATCAATGATTTCTTTAGTCAACAGACTTTTTTCTAACTCTCTTACCCTGCCACATGCATAACCATATTCCTCTTGGGTGTTTGTATATTCATTAATATATTTAAGCATTCTATTCCTCATTTTCAAGAAACAGGAATTTGTTTAATTTTGTTTCAATATCTTCTTTGGTTCTCTCAAGCATAATTTCTAATGAAGCATTTTTTTTGATATCCTCTGTGCCTAAAACAACACCACCTCTAATGGAAATTGATTTTTCAGAAAGTTTCAATTTTCCCTTTTTATGGTTTGATATCAGTTTTTTATTTATGTTTTCTATAAAAGCATTATCAATTATTTTTTGATCTTTTTCTGATATGTAAATTGTTTCATTTCCAAGCTCTATGTTTTCGAAAATAAGGTTCTCAATAAATTTCTTATATCTCTGGTTATCTAATTTTTGAATCCTTCTTTCTGCTTCCAAAAATATTTCTTCTAAAATTAATTGTTTTTCAGAAAGAATATCTTTATTAGCATTAAGCTTTGCTTCAGTTATAATTTTATTTTCCTTAATATCGGCTTCCTGCTTATAATCCTGTAATATGTTGTTTTTTATTTTTTCAATTTCATTTTTCGCTTCTTCTTTTATTTTCTCAACTTCCTTTTTTGCTTCCTCAATTATCTTATCTTTTTCTTGAAAAGCATTTTCTAATATTTTATCTTTTATATCTTTAATAGGCATTCGTAAAACTCCTATTTTGCAATTAAAATAGACTAAATAACCACACCGTTTAATAATAATATTGAACCTAATAACGCTAGCACTGCATAAGTTTCAACCATTGCAGGCATAACTACAGCCTTCCCTGTTTCTTCCGGTCTTCTGGAAATAAGTCCAATTGAGCCAGCTGAAGTTTTACCTTGATAAATTCCTGAAAAGAATCCTGCAATTGCAATAGGAAGGCATGAAAATAATATTTGCAATCCCTGATCAACTGTTAATACAGCTGGTGTTCCACCAAAAATACCTATTCTGGTTAAAACTAAAAAGCCAACCAATAATCCATAAATACCTTGTGTCCCGGGTAATGCCTGTAATAATAAAACTAATCCAAATTTACTTGGATCTTCAGTCATAATACCTGTACCGGTTGTGCCTGCAATTCCTACACCTATTGCAGAACCGGAACCGGCTAAACCAATTGCTAACGCAGCGCCTAAATAGGCAAGAACAATTCCATCAATCATGAAACAAATCCCCCTTTTATCTATTTCTTTAAATGTTTTTTGTAAGTATGTATGTTGTAAATTAGGATACATATTTTTATTTTGTATCAATTTCTTCAACTTTAGTATATGTGGTTTTTAAACTAAATGGTTTAAAGGGAATACCTCCGGCTTGATAAAATTTTGTAAAAAATTCCACATATTGAAGTCTGGCATCATGTATAAAAGCACTTAATCCACTAATTAATAGGTTAAATACATGCCCTATAAATAAAATAATTATGGTAATTATTATTCCTACATATGGTATGTTTGCCATTGTAGCTAGCATATTAAACATAGTTGCAATAATACCCGTAGCCAGGCTTAATGCAAATAATCTTGAATAAGAAAGTACATCACTAAAATATGATGTAATATCATATAAAGATAATATACCACTTCCGATTCTCATTATTATATTTTTATTTGTTCTCCCTTGTGTTGTAATAAGAGTAAAGACACCAATAAATAAAAATAATATTGCAATAGTTCCAAAAATAGAAGGTAACATTCCTTTTATTAAAAATAGTATGATGCCAGTTAATAATAATAACCAGGATATTTGATCCATTAATCCATCAATCATTTTACCCCTTTTAACATTATCTAAAAATTTTAATATAATTCCTGTATAGACTTGAATCACCCCTAGCGCTATGCTTAATATCAAGAGTGGTATTGGGTTTTCTGTAGGATTAAATAACGACAACTTGTCAACCATAATATTTCTTATCCAGCTAAATGCAGGTGGCAGATAATTCAAAATATCACCAAACCAACTTCCTACAAATACCCCCCCTATTGCTCCTGCAATGCCGCAATAATAAAGTAATCTGAAAAATTTTTTTGCACTATATCCCAAGCTTAGCTTATGTATAGCCAAATAACTTAGGATAGCTAAAACAACTCCATACCCAACATCTGAAAGACAAAAACCAAAAAATATAAAATAATATATTGACAGTATCGGGGTAGGATCTACTTCGAAGTAATTTGGTAAACTGTACAGCTCAGTTATTACTTCAAAAGGCTGAACTAACTTATGATTTTCTAGGGCAACTGGTACTTTGTCTTTTTTCTTGGGGTCACTAAAAATGATTTCAAAAGCAGTAAATCTATCGCTTAACCTGTGCTTTAACTTTTGAATATCCTTTTCCTGAATCCAACCTTTAATAACAAATGTATTTTCACTTTTTATCAAATATCTAGAAATCTCGTCCTTTTCTTTATTTATAGACAGATAATCATATATTTTATAAATATCCTTATTATTATTTGAAATCTCAATCAACTGTTTTTCAATGGTTACTTTTTTCTCAGAAAGCTCCTCTGATAGTTCATTAATTTTTTTTATTATTTCTGCAGGGGTTCCAGTATAAGGATGGGTGTATTTATAATTTTCAAAATGATATTTTTGCGTAATATTTAATATTTTATCGCGATTTTCCTTCAAAGTAATAATAATAATTTTTGATGTGTTTTTTCCCTCTTTAACTATCTTTACTTCACTATATTTGCTTTGCTTGATTACTTCTTCAGTAAATTTTTCTAAATTATTATTAGCTATTGATCCAATATAATACTCTATATATTTCGACTCATTCATAGAGATTAGATCTATTTCCAGCTCTTTCCATTCATTTAATTCTTCTGCTATTGCTTTTAATTTATTTTCACTTAATTTGATCTGATTTAGCTGTTTATCAAATTCCTTGCATTGTTGATGCAATAATTCATAATCAGTTTTTTTTGAAATACTAACTAAATCATCATATTTAATAATTTCCTTTTTTGTAAGTAATGATTGTAACCCCTTTGATTCTTTTACTTGATATTTAGAAAATAGATCAATACAAAATTTTACTCTATTTAAATCTGAGACAACGTTACTTTCCTTGTCTTCATCTTTTATATTTTTCCAATCATGAAAGGCTGTTTTTTTGTCTAATTCCATAATTTCAACACATTCTAACTTCTGTAACTCTTTTAATAATAATTCCCTAATTGATAAATGTGCAAAAATATGAAATTTTTTTATTTTTGATACTGCCACTTTTATTTCACCAGTTCATTTATAATCATTTCAATTGCTTTATCATATTTATTCTTTAATGATTTCCTCATTACATTTTTTTCTTCTTTGCTGTTTTCGTAAATTTCATTTGCCTTTTGTTCAGCCATCTTTACTCTGTCATCAACCATAGCTTGACCCTTTTTATTCCATTCTTTGATAGTATCACCCTTGATTATTTCCAGTTGTTCTTTTTCATATGCAATCTGTTTTTGAGTTTCATTTTTTGCACCGTCGATAATTCTGTTAGCTTCATTTTCTGAATTTTTTAATTCATTAATTATTTTCTTTAACATATTTTTTAACCCCGGTAAGTTATAATTCTATATATTATTAGTTATAAGAGTTGTTTAATAATAAAGCATACTTATAAAAAAATAACATAAATAATTTTTTAAGTCAATTTAAACGGTGATATTTAACATTTCTTAATAAATGTATAATTAATTAATAATATTAATTACTATATAACCCTTTAAAATAATCATAATATAATATGGATATTGGATAATGTTTAATAGTGTTTGCATAAAACAGTGAGGTATGATTTACGGGTTAATCGGATTTCAATTGCTTCACAATATCGAGGTACATCTGCAATCTTTTTTTTGCACCCTCCACTATTCCATATTTTTCTTCCTTCATTCTTTGTGTTAAATTTGGCAATTTTACTTTGCTTACTCTAAAATTATACCTTTTTACAACCTTAGTTATTGCTACTTCTAAGCCATATTTTAATAAATCTAAATCAGGAATGACATCAATGATATATCTTTTTATAGCTCTTTGGCCTGTAAGATAAGGCATTAGAAATTGTGGTAGATCGGTCAATAATCTACCTTGGGTAAAAATACCTAGAGACATATCAGCTTTATCTTCTATTATAGGATTTATTAATTCATGGATATGATCAATTGTTAATCCAATTAAATCAGCATCTAAAAATAACAGTATATCCGAATCAGTTTTTTCGAAACCCTTTTTTATTGCCCCACCCTTTCCAATATTTTCTTTTAGTTGACACACTTCAACATCTAAGTTTTTTGCAATACTAACAGTATTGTCAGTAGAACCATCACTTACCACAATAATATTATTAATTACCGGAACCTTTTTTACTGTTTTTATTACATCAGCAATGGTACTTTCTTCGTTATATGCAGGTATGATAACAGATATTTTCATTGTGTTCCTCTTTTCTTCGCTTAATGTTTTGTCAATAAAGGGTATTTTAATTATATTTTTTTTGAATTATTTGACATTAATCTTATCTCTTTAACTAATACATCTACGGCTTCGTTAGTATTAAACCTTCCAATAAATTTACCTTTTTTATAGAGCATTGCCTCTTTTTTATTAAATGCTATTCCTATATCAGAAAATTTTGCTTCACCAGGGCCATTTACCACACATCCCATAATAGCAATAGTAAAGGAATCACTAATATCTTTTAATCTGCTTTCTATCAGTTTACCAATTTCATGTATATCAACCTGGCATCTTCCACATGTGGGGCAAGATATTATATTAATCCCCCTTTTACGTAAACCGAGAGCTCCTAAAATATCATATCCTGCCAAAACTTCTTGTTCCGGATTTCCGGATAAAGAGACTCTTACAGTATCTCCAATCCCTTCATATAATAAAATTCCTATTCCAACTGCTGATTTTACAATTCCTTTTCTTCCAAATCCCGCTTCTGTTATACCAATATGCAAAGGATAATCGCATTTTTTCGCTATTATTCTATTAGCTTCAATTGTATCTATAATGTCGCTTGATTTGATAGATAAAACAATATTGTGATAATCTATTTCATTTAAGAAATTAATTATATAATTAGTTTCTTCCACCATCGCCTTGTAATCTGGTAAATTAAACTTTTCTAAAGTTTTCTTGCTAAGCGACCCTGAATTAACACCAAAACGTATCATAATGTTCTTCTTTTTTGCTTCTTCAATAATCTGAAGTATACTTTCTTTCTTTTTAATATTACCAGGATTAATTCTTATGCCATCAATATTATTTTTTATTGCTTCTATTGCAATAGAAGGATTAAAATGAATGTCAGCCATAATAGGCATTTTAGTATTATTTTTTATTATTGGAATTAGTTTGCATGATTCAATATCAGGAAATGCTATTCTAATTAGTTCACAACCTGCTTTTTCAAGCTGTCTTATTTGATTAATTGTTTTTTCAGTTTCCTTAATACTACAATCAGTCATAGATTGTACAGATATGGGATAGTGTCCCCCTATTTTTAAAGAACCAATTTTTGCAACTATACTTTTTCTTCTCACTATGTTATTTATCATTATTATTTATCCTGTTAAATTTAATTACTAAAAATTCTGACAATATCCTGGTACATGGCAACTAAAAATATCATTACTATCATTGCAAGACCAATGATATAAAGAAAATTTATATGTTCTGGCTTAAGTGGTTTGCCTCTAATTTTTTCGATTGCCAATAAAGCGATTTGACCACCATCCAGTATTGGAATAGGTAATAAATTTACGATTCCCAAAAATATATTTATTACAGATGTGAAGAATAATAAATTTAAGAATCCAATTTTTGCTGCTTCTCCAGCCATTTGAGCAATACCTAATGGTCCAGCAAGCTCAACTGGCATTTTACCAGTAATAATTTCAACAAAGCCCTTTCCTATTAAACCAATTATTTCCCCAACCATTTGTATTGCTTTTTCTATTGACTCAAATACAGTCAGCTGCGTAATTTTAACATCAAGTGCAATACCTATCATAGCCCTATCATATTCAGGGTTATATATCGGAATAAGTTTGGTTTCATGAACATAATTATTTCTCATTATCTCTATTATAATTTCTTTCCCTTTATTTTGGTCAATTAATATTGTAATTTGCTCTGGTTCTTCTATTTCAACCGAGTTAATAGATATAATTCTATCACCACTGACAATTCCAGCCATATCAGCAGGACTATTACTTTCAACCTCACTTATAATGCTAGAAACTTGTGCTACTCCTGAAAAGAAAAATACTATTATTAATAGTAAAATTGCCAAAAATATATTCATAACAGGACCATTAAATATTACAAGAGCTCTAATATAAAATGGTTTTTTATCATACCTTTGCTCTTCAGGTATATTATTATTATTTTTCAATTCTTCATAATTGCTTACTTCTTCATGGACATCTTCACCGGCCATTTTAACATATCCGCCAAAGGGAAATAAACATAATAAGTACTCTGTCCCCCTCCAGAAAAAACCGGCAATTTTAGGACCAAATCCAATAGAAAAACGAAAAACTTTTATACCTGACAATTTTGCAGTTATAAAATGTCCAAATTCATGAAAAATTATCGCTATACCCAGAACAAAGATAAAAGCTAAAAACGTTAACAAATCATTTTCTCTCCTGTTTCTTAATTATTTTTATTTTATCTCATCACACAGTTTTTCGGTAAGTTTTCTAGTTTCCTTATCTATATTAATAATATCATAAATATCCGGATTATTTTTATTTTTATGTTTACTCATTACTGTTGATACAATTTTTATAATATTTTTAAATTTTATACTTTTATTTAAAAATGCATTAACAGCTACTTCGTTAGCAGCATTTAAAACAGCTGGTGCTGTTCCACCTTGTTTAATTGCATCATAACAAAGATCAATACTGGGAAATCTTTTTGTGTCAATTTTTCTAAAAGTTAACTGGCCTATTTGCGCCAGATTAATTCTAGAAAAATTATTTTTAACCCTTCTAGGGTAATATAGGGCAAAATGAATAGGAATATGCATATCATGATTACTTAGCTGTGTAATCATGCTTCCATCATCATACTGTACTAATGCATGTATATAACTCTGTGGGTGCACCAATATTTCAATCTTGCTTACAGTTATTCCAAAAAGCCAATGGGCTTCAATAACCTCTAAGCCTTTATTCATTAATGTCGCTGAATCAATTGATACCTTGCTTCCCATTTTCCAATTAGGGTGATTAAGTGCATCCTCTACTGACACATTTTCCAATGCAGTTTCCTTTAAATTATAAAATGGTCCTCCTGATGCAGTAATTATTATTTTTTCAATATTATCAAAATACTGTGGCTGTATACATTGAAAAATTCCACTATGTTCGCTATCAATTGGAATTAAATTTACTCCATTTTGTTTTGCTTTAACAGTTAACACTTCACCTGCTGACACTACTATCTCTTTGTTTGCTAAACATATTTCTTTTTTAGCATTTATCGCTTCAATTGTCGGTTTCAAAGCAGCCATTCCCGTAATTGCAACAACTACAGTTTCAATCTCCTTAATGGCTGATATTTTATTCAATCCGTACTCTCCATACAATATATTACAATTACACCTATTCTTTAATCTGTTTTTTAATTCTTTTGCAACTTTATCATCTTTTACAACTACATATTTAGGTCTAAACTTATTTATCTGAATTGTTAATAAGTCAATATTATTCCAACCAGCCAATGCTACAACCTCAAAACTTTCCAGGTCATTTTGAATAATATCCATAGTTTGTCTGCCAATAGAACCTGTTGATCCTAATATTGTTAATTTTTTTTTCATAATACTTTTACTCTCCAATAGTTTTTATATGAAAGAAAATTAGAAACTGAGATAGTGAAAGAAAAAATATAAAACTGTTGCTGAAAATAAAATGCTATCCATGCAGTCCAATATACCACCATGACCGGGAATTATAGTACTGGAATCTTTTACTCCAAAATTTCTTTTAATTATTGATTCAAACAAATCCCCAAGTTGTCCAGTTACAGCAGCAATTAATCCAAGAGCAAGTAATAATATTGAATGAATTGGTAACAGTTTATAGAAAAATAATCCTGCAATAGAACCCCCTATTAATCCTCCAATGGAACCTTCCATTGTCTTATTTGGGCTTATTTCAGGGAAAATATGTTTTTTGCCAAATTTGATTCCAACAATATAAGCAGCGGCATCACTCATCCAGGTTGTAAATAATACAAAAATTAACAATATCTCACCATCTGCTAAATAACGTATATCTATCAAAAATGACAGTAGATGACCAATATAAATAGCTATAAATATAGTTAAAGATATATTAACAACCATATATTTTTTTTCTGTTTTTTTTACAAAATTAATCAAAAATACAATTAATATAATAGTAGAAAATAATAAGTTTTCGCTGCCCGCCAAAAATATTAGCACGCTTCTTCTATATAAAAAAAACAATGTTGCCAGAATAGTTATTAATAATGAGGGGTTATACTTATTTTTAAAGATATTATTTAATTCTATTGATCCCAGAATTGCAATTAAACCAATAAATAGATGAAATGTTGGACCTCCTGCATATATAATCAATACAACTAAAGGAACTCCAATAATTATAGTTAAAGAACGGATTTTTATCTTTTCAAATCTCTCCCCCAAATTTTCTCACCCTTTTTTCGTAATTTTTTAATGCTTCATATAAATCATTCTTAGAAAAATCAGGCCAGTATACCTTTGTAAACCATAGCTCAGTGTATGCTAATTGCCATAAGAGAAAATTACTGATTCTTTTTTCACCACCTGTTCTAATCAATAAATCAGGGTCAGGAATATTTGATGTATAAAGATTCTTTTTAATCATATCCTCATTGATTTTAACAATGCTATTGCTATTATCTTTTAATTGGTTATAGATGCGATTAAAAGCTTGACATAATTCTGAACGACTACCGTAATTAATAGCAATATTTAAAAGAAGTTGTGCATTATTTCTTGTTTCTTCTTCTAATTCATTCATGGCTTCTTTTAGATGGTCAGATAATGATTCTTTTTCCCCTATAAATGTAACCCGTATTTTGTTCTTTATAAGATCCGATTTCTCTTTTTTAATTACTTCTCTGAATAAACTCATTAATGAGGATATTTCTTTTTGTGGTCTTTTCCAATTCTCTGTTGAGAAAGCATAAAGAGTCAATATGGCAATTCCAGCTTTTACTGATTCTTTAATTACCATCTTTATTGTTTTTACACCAGCACGATGTCCTGCAAAAGCCGGAAGATTTCGTTTCTTTGCCCATCTTCTATTTCCATCCATAATAATTGAAAGATGTTTAGGTAATAATCCTGTTTTATTATTATTAATCGTATTATTTTTATTGTTTACTGTCATTTTTACCTTTATTTCTTTTATAAAAAAACCCCCATTTATCAGCATAAAATAATCATTTTATTATTAGATTTTGCAAAAAGGGGGATAAAAATAATATTTTTTCAATAACTTTCTTATTTTTTTATTTACAATATATTACTCCAATTAACATATTCATTTTACACTTTCATTATTTCTGTTTCTTTCGTACTGTATATATTATCTATTTCACTGATATAATGGTCTGTTAATTCTTGGATTTCTTTCATAATATCTTTGCTTTGATCTTCGGATATTTCGCTATTTTTTTCCATTTTTTTTATTTTATCATTAAATTCTCTTCTTATATTTCTAATTGAAACTTTGGAGGATTCTGCTTCTTTTTTTACTAATTTAGCAATTTCCTTTCTCCGTTCTTCTGTCATTGGAGGTATAGGAAGTCTTATAACATTCCCATCATTATTTGGTGTCAGACCTAAATCTTCTTTCCAAATTGCTTTTTCAACATCATTTACACAATTTTTATCCCATGGCTGTATCACTATAAGATCAGCTTCCGGTATAGAAATATTGGCTATTTCTTTCAAAGCGGTTTGTACACCATAATACTCTACCTTAATATTTTCAACCAGTGTGCTAGATGCTCTACCTGTTCTAATATGAGATAAATTATCTTTGAGTATCTCTATTGCTTTTGTCATTTTTTTTTCGGATTCTTTTAGAGTTTCATTTAGCATTATTAATCCTCCTTAACAATAGTGCCTATTGGTTCACCTAAAATAACCTTCTTGATATTCCCAGGTAAATTAAGATTGAATACTATTACAGGAACATTGTTCTCCATGCATAATGATATGGATGTAGCATCCATAACTTTCAGATTTTTATTAAGAAAATCGAGAAAGCTTAATTTTTTAAATTTTAGGGCGTTTACATTTAAAAGAGGATCTGATTCATAAATACCATCAACCTTGGTTGCTTTAAGAATTGCATCGGCTCCTAATTCAATGGCTCTTAAAGCTGCAGCAGTGTCAGTTGTAAAAAAAGGATGACCGGTGCCTGCTGCCAAAATTATAATCCGTTCTTTTTCTAAATGCCTTATTGCCCTTCTTCTAATATATGGTTCAGCAATTGCTTTCATTTCAATAGCAGTCTGCACTCTTGTTTCGATATCCAGTTTTTCTAAAATGTCCTGTAGTGCAAGAGCATTTATTACGGTACTGAGCATCCCCATATAGTCAGCTGAAACTTGATTAATTCCTCTTTTACTCGCTTCCCTTCCTCGAAATATATTTCCTCCACCAATAACTATGGCAATTTGTATACCCATCTTTTTTATTTCAGCTAATTCATTAGAAATAAATTTAACACGATCGATGTCAATGCCACCTTTGTCTCCTGCCGAGAAAGATTCACCGCCTAATTTTAGCAATATCCGCTTATAGATAGGATTCTTTTTGCTCATTTTCTCCCTATTTTTATTATTTATTTATTTAATGTACAACAATTTTTTATTTATATGCTAAGCAAGTTATTCGCCAAGCTGATATCTTACAAACCTTTTTACGACAATATTTTCTTTTAATTTAGAAATAGCCTCTAACACTAACTGATTTACTTTTTTTTCTGGTTCACGTATATAAGGTTGTTCTAATAAGCAAATTTCACTATAATATTTATTTATTTTTCCCTCAACTATACTGTCAAGGACTTTTTGTGGTTTGTTTAAGTTCTCCGCCTGTGCATAATAAACTTCTTTTTCCTTATTTATAATTTCTTCAGGGACTTCTTCTCTTTTAACATACATTGGATTAGCTGCTGCAATTTGTAATGTAATATTTTTAGCTAATTCATTAAACTCAGGTGTTTTGGCAACAAAATCTGTTTCACAATTTATCTCAAGTAATACTCCTACCTTTCCGTTTAAATGTATATATGATGTTATTATACCGTTTGAAGCTGAACGACCAACTTTGGAACTTGCCGATTGTATACCTTTCTTACGGAGATAATCTATTGCTTTTTCGAAATCACCTTCAGTATGAGTTAATGCTTTTTTGCAATCCATCATACCAGCGCCTGTTTTATCTCTTAATTCTTTCACTAATTTAGCATTAATATTCATATTCCCTATCTCCTTTAGTTAAAATATAGTTAACAAATATTATTATCAAACAAAGTCAAACTTTTTTAAACTGCAATCTTCACATCTTCCATAGATGCTTTTTTACCTTCCATTACTGCATCTGCAATAACTGAGGTCATAAGTTTGATTGCTCTTATTGCATCATCATTCCCTGGTATTACATAATCTATTTCTTCCGGGTTGCAGTTAGTATCAACAACTGCCACAATAGGTATACCTAGTTTTTTAGCTTCTGCAACGGCTATTTTTTCTCTTTTCGGGTCAATAATAAATAAGGCATCGGGTAATTTTTCCATATACTTAATTCCAGTTAATAATTTTTCAAGTTTCTCCTTTTCCCTTTTTAGAATAATAACTTCTTTTTTGGGTAAAAAATTAAATTGATCACCTTGTTCCATTTCTTCTAATTGAAAAAGCCGTTTAACCCTTTGATTAATAGTATTAAAATTTGTTAATGTACCCCCAAGCCACCTGTAATTAACATAAGACATACCACACTTTTCAGCTTCTACACTTATGGATTCCTGGGCTTGTTTTTTTGTTCCGACAAATAATATATTACCATTTTTACTAACAAGGTTATGAACAAAATTGTAAGCTTCGTCAATAAGCTTAACAGTTTGCTGTAAGTCAATAATATAAATATTATTCCTTTCTGTAAAAATGTATGGGCGCATTCTGGGGTCCCAACGTCTTTTCTGATGTCCAAAGTGAACACCGGATTCCAATAATTGTTTCATAGATACAACGCTCAAATAACCACTCTCCTTCTTTAAAATTATTTTAAAATTTTATCATAATCAGATTATAAAATAAAGAATGATAAAAACCAAATAAGTATAACACAATTACTTTCTTGAATCAAGATTAAACAAATATATTATAATTACTTAGAACCATATCTTTTAATCCATAATATCATATTTTGCCTATGATTTTTAATCATCTTGTTTAATAATAATTAAACATACTAATGATCAGGACAGTAAATAATTATAATATATATTTACTTAAATCCTCTTTTTGAATAACATTTTGTAATCGGTTTTTAACATATTTTTCAGTTATTGCTATTTTCCTTTTACCGATTATTGGAGCATTGAATGATATTCTTTCTAATAATTTCTCAAGTACAGTATACAATCTTCGTGCTCCAATATTTTCATTTTGTTGGTTTACAATAGCTGCCATTTTGGCTAATTCTTTAATTGCTTCTTCCTGAAAAACCAGTTCAATTCCTTCGGTTTTTAAAAGAGCCTTATATTGTTTTATTAATGAGTTATCCGGTTCTTTTAATATTTTTTCTAAATCCTCCTGTGTCAGGTTGTTCAACTCCACCCTTAATGGAAACCTGCCTTGCAGTTCTGGAATCAAATCAGAAGGTTTTGAGGAATTAAAAGCACCTGCAGCAATGAACAGAATATGGTCTGTTTTTACAACTCCATACTTTGTAACAACTGAAGATCCTTCTATAATAGGTAGGATGTCTCTTTGTACACCACTTCTTGAAACATCAGGACCATATGACTTTTCTTTCATTGCAATTTTGTCAATCTCATCAATAAATACAATCCCTAACTCCTCAGTCTTTTGAATGGCTTCTTTGGCAATTTTGCCTGTGTCTAACATTCTTTCTATTTCATCATCTAATAATATATTTCTTGCTTCAGATACCTTTATTTTTTGCCTCTTTTTCTTGTTAGGAAGCATTCTATCCATAATATCCTTAAAATTAATACCAATCCCTTCCATTCCCATGTTAGAAAAAAACTCCATCGATGATTGATCTTGTTCTGTAATCTCTATTTCAATCATTTTATCCTCAAATCGTCCTTTTCTAAGCCAATCTCTCAATTTTTCCCTTGTACTCTTAAGTCTTTCCTTTTTATAATTTTGTGTTGATAATTTAAAAGTATTTTCTTCTGGGTAATTTTTTTCCGAAGTATTAGTATTTTCATTTTCAAAATTAGCAATTTCCCCTCCATCAGTAGCATCCTTATTAATACTGGGTAAAAGATATTGAAGGATTCTGTCTTCTACTCTTTCTTTTGCCTTAATTCTAATTTTTTCTATTTTTTCATTTCTAACAAGATGTACAGCAGCTTGTACTAAATCTCTAATCATGGAGTCTACATCTTTACCGACATATCCAACTTCTGTAAATTTTGTCGCCTCAACTTTTATAAATGGCGCCTTAACTATTTTAGCTAATCTACGTGCAATTTCTGTTTTTCCTACACCAGTAGATCCTATCATGATAATATTTTTAGGAGTTACTTCATCAATTAGTTTTTTTGGTAATTTTTTTCTCCTAATTCTATTTCTCAGGGCAATTGCTACTGTTTCTTTTGCCTTTTTTTGTCCAACAATATATTTATCTAATTCTTTCACTATCTCTGACGGCACTAAATCTTTTATCATAATCAACCTCTATTATCTCCTAAGACATTCAACTGAAATATTGTTATTAGTATAAATGCATATTGATGCAGTAATCTTTAACGACTCCATTGCAATCTCTGAAGCAGACAATTTAGTAAATCCAAGCAAGGCTTGAGCAGATGCCATTGCATATTGTCCCCCGGATCCAATTGCGGCAATTGGTTTGTCAGGTTCAATAATGTCGCCATTTCCTGAAATGGTGAACATATCTTGTAAATCTGCAACAATCAGTAGAGCCTCTAATCTTCTTAGCATTTTATCGGTTCTCCAATCTTTGGCTAATTCTATTGAGGCTTTTTTTAAATTTCCTTGAAATTCTTCCAGTTTATTTTCAAATCTTTCATATAAAGTAAGAGCATCAGCGGCGCCTCCAGCAAATCCCGTTAGGACCTTACCATGATATATCTTTCTTATCTTTTTTGCCTCATTTTTAGCAATAGTATTTCCCATGGTAATCTGACCGTCTCCGGCGATGGCTATTTCATCTTCTCGTCTTACGGCTATTATAGTTGTACCTTTATACATTTTTTTATCAATCTCCTCACTATAAGCTCCTCAAGAGCATTGTCTTTTTCCTAATCTATTATAAATATTTAAAAAGTATTTTTTTTAGTAAAAAAATTTCTACATAAATGCTACTTTCTTGGAATTGACTTTTTATAAGTCTTTATTAGTTTATCTTTCGTTATATGAGTATAAATCTGTGTAGTAGAAAGGCTTTCATGCCCTAATAATTCCTGTACTGAGCGCAAATCTGCTCCCCCATTTAACAAGTGAGTAGCAAATGTATGTCTAAATACATGGGGACTTATTTTTTTGTTGAGACATGCTTTTTTCATGTATTTATTTATTAATTTTCTTATACTACTTGGAGATAACCTTTCTCCATAACAATTAACAAATAAAGCCGTGTCAGAAATGTAATTTCTATAATCTTTTTTTGGCACTTTTCCGCGATTTCTTAAATAATAATAAATAGCAGTCTTGGTCGGCTTGCTAAATGGAATTATTCTCTCCTTTGAACCTTTCCCCATAACCTTTATTGTATCATAGTATAAATCAATAGGGTTGTTAATACTATCAGTTACATCTTCTATATTTAAAGCGGATAACTCGGCAACTCTCATACCGGTCCCATATAGTAATTCAATAATTGCTTTATCTCTTTCAATAACAGGCTTATCCTCTTTTATAGATTCAATTAATTTTACAATTTCTTCATAAAAAAGAAATTCAGGAAGATTTTTTTTAATTTTCGGAATCTGTACATATTCTGCAGGATTGTTCCTTATAAGACCTTCCTGTATTAAATATTTAAAAAATATTCTGAATGAGGATATTTTTCTAGCTATTGTTCTATCTGCATATTTCTTCTGTTTTAAAAAAACTATATATTTTCTTAAGGTTTTGTAATCAACAAGGGATAGATTTTTAATGTTATATATTCTCTCTATATACTCTATTAATTCCTGCATATCTTTGATATATGCATTTACAGTATTATCTGAAAAGTTTTTATGTTCCTTTAAATAATTTCCATATATCTTAATCTGATCCATTGATATATTTTTTCTACTCATCATTTTTAGCCTTTTTACTATATTTACATTCTTTAGAACTGCATTGTAAAAAATACCCTTTCTTTTTGGAACTTCTTTTTACTAATACCGAACCACATTCCGGACATTTCTCGTTAGTAGGAATATAAATAGAATAAAAATTACAATTCGGATAATTGCTGCATCCATAGAAGGTTCTGCCTTTTTTGCTTTTTCTTTTTATGATTTCGCCATCACAATTATTTTCAGGACAAGAAACACCAATTTTAATCAAATAAGTCTTCGTAGGATGTTTTATAGGAAATTCAGAACAGGCAAGATATTTTCCATAAGGACCATTTTTAATTTCCATTCTACTCCCGCAAACAGTACATTTCTCGTCGGAAAATTCTTTACTTTGTTCGACTAATTTTACAGGGGGCTTTTTTTCCAATTGCTGTATATCCTTTAGAAGTGATTTATAAAAATTATCCAGTGTATCCTGCCATTCGCTTTCACCTGATTCTATCCTATCAAGCATTTTCTCCATTGTTGCTGTAAATTTTATGTTAATTATATTAGAAAAATAATTATTTAAAAAATCATCAACAATTATTCCTAATTTTGTTGGAATAAATTTTCTATTATCTCTATCTACATAATTTCTGCTTTGTATTTTGTCAATAATAACTGCATAAGTGCTTGGCCTTCCAATACCTTCCTTTTCTAAAACTTTTACCAGGCTAGCTTCATTATATCTTGCTGGGGGCTTGGTAAAAGATTGTTTCTTTTCTAATTTAACTAAAATGAGTTTTTCCCCCACTTTTAATTGTGGTATCATATTTTTTTTGATATCATTATTAGTTATAATTTTAAGAAAACCCTGAAAAATTACCTTTGAACCATTTACATCAAATATATAATCACCAGCTTGTATTTTAACACTACTTCTTTCTATTAAGGCTGATTTCATCTGGCTTGCAATAAAATAGGTCCATATTAAAGAATACAGTTTATATTGGTCCGCTGTTAAATCATTTTTTACAGATTCAGGGCTAAGATAAACAGAAGTGGGTCTAATTGCTTCATGTGCATCCTGTATCTTATTATTTTCATTTTGTGATTTTTTAGTACTCCCTTTCCCTGAAGAAATATATTCTTTGCCATAATTTTTAAATATATATTCTCTTGCATTTATTTTAGCCTGATTAGAAACCCTTGTTGAATCTGTCCTCATATAGGTAATTAATCCCAAAGTGCCCTTCCCTGTTAATGAAATGCCTTCATATAGCTGTTGAGCTACTCTCATGGTACGTTTTACAGAAAAGTTTAGTTTATTGTAGGATGCTTGTTGTAATGTACTAGTTTTAAATGGCAAAGGGGGATGTTTTCTTTCATTTTTGTTTTGAATAGATACAACATTAAATTTCATATTTTTAATTTCATTAAATATTTTATTAGCTTTTTCAATATTATTTATATTAATCTTCTGACCTTTTTTGTTAGCTAATGATGCTTCAAAAATATTTTCTTTTTTGTCATCAATTTTTTGTAATAAAGCATTTATCTTCCAATATTCTTCAGGTTTAAATGCTTGTATCTCTTTTTCCCTTTTTACGATTAAATGAACGGCAACTGACTGTACTCTTCCTGCACTTTTTCCACGTGCATATTTGTAACATAAAGGGCTTACTTTATATCCTACCAGTCTATCAAGTAATCTTCGAGCAATTTGAGAATCTACAATATTCATATTAATCTTTCTGGGTTTTTGTACTGCATCTGTCACTACATCTTTTGTTATTTCATTAAAGACCACTCTGCATTTACTATTCTCCAAATTCAATTCTTTTGCTATATGCCATGATATTGCTTCTCCTTCCCTATCAGGGTCGGTTGCCAGTAAAATATTTTCTTTGTCCTTTGCTACTGTTTTTAATTTTTTAACCATCTGTCGTTTAGCTGGAATAATAATCCAGGTTGGTTCAAAATTATTTTCTATATTTATCCCCAACCTTGATTTTGGAAGATCTTTTATATGCCCTTTACTGGATGTGACCTGAAAATCTTTCCCCAGCATTTCCTTAAGAACTCTTTCTTTAGTTGGTGATTCCACTATAATTAAATTTTTTGCCATAGCTTTATAATTACCTATATATTTTTATAAAATAATAATTATTTTTTAAACTTATTATCAATTATCTTATTTTCTTCTTTTTTTAAGAGTCTATCAATATTGTTAAGGTGTCTTATAATCGCAAATATGAAAATAGAAACAATAAATATCTTAAATTCTATTGGAGTTGAAAAAATTAAAGATAAAATAATCATTGAGAAAACTGATATTATTGAACCTAGTGCTGCAAACTTTGTTTTTAAAACAATTACTGACCAGATTATTGCGGCAATTATCGCAATATATGGGAAAAAAGACAAAACAACTCCATATGTTGTAGCAATACCTTTTCCGCCTTTAAAATTTAGAAAGATTGACCAATTATGTCCAATAATAGCGAAAAGTCCTATTATCAACAATACCCAATATTCACTTTCTGCAGTTATTATATTTTTGGCAATTAATACAGCAATATATCCTTTGAGACAATCCCCGATTAATACGATCAAAGCATATTTTGTTCCCATAATCCTGAAAATATTTGCTACACCAATATTCCCGCTCCCGTACTCTCTAATATCAATTCCTTTTAAATATTTGCCTACAAGGTATCCAAATGGAATTGAACCCATTAAGTAGCTTAATAAAATTAAAAAATATTTTATCATATTTCTTCCTTATAAAATACTATCATACCTTTTTTAAATAATGGAACACTACTGGTATTCCTTTTATATTAAAGTATGACATAAATTGATTCTTCATATATCTTTGATAAGAATTATATAAAAGATTAGGCTGGTTTACAAACACCTTGAATGTTGGGGGTTTTACATCAGTTTGAGTAATATAATAAAATTTAAGTCTTTTTCCCTCAATAATTTTGGGTGGTTTGAGGATTACTGTTTTTTGCAGAAATTTATTCAGTTCTGGAGTACTTATTTTTTTATTATACTCATGGTAAGTTTCCAGAATAGCTTTTATAATTGAAGAAACATCCCTTTTATTACCTACTGCAATTGTTGTAAGTATTTGACTATCCTTTAAAAATCTCAGTTCATATTTACAAGTTTTTATCAAAAAATCTTTATCAATTTCTTTGTCCTGGAGAATCAGATCATATTTGTTTAATACAACAATACAAGCCTTATTTTCTTCTATAATTCTTTCGGCAAGACGTTTATCCTGCATACTTATATAACGTGTTGCATCCAGAACAAGTAATACGATATCTGCTTTTTTTATAGAATTAATTGCTCTTTTGTTGCCAAAGTATTCAACTTTTTCTTTTACATTTCTTTTTTTTCTTAGTCCTGATGTATCGACAAAGTTCAAATGGTAATCATCATACTCTAATAATACTTCAATCGAATCTCGTGTTGTGCCCGGATTATTATCAACAATTATTCTTTCATCATTTAGAAGTGCATTCAACAAACTGGATTTCCCTACATTAGGTTTTCCAATAATCGCTATATTAATAATTTCATTTTCCTTTAATGGTACCTTTTCATCTATTTCTTTATCATTTGACAGGGATGCAATTTTATTTAATAATTCAAATACATTATTCCCTTGTTCTGCTGATAATGGAAAAGGATCACCCATTCCCAGTTTATAAAAATCATCAATATAATAATTCTTTGCTTTAATATCATTTTTATTTACTATTAAAATAGTTTTTTTATTATTTTTTCGAATAAATTTTGTTATATCTATATCTTCTTGCTGGATACCAGTCATAAAGTCAACTACTAATAAAACTACATCGGATTCCATAATTGCCTTTTTTGATTGATCAGCTATTTTCTCCTGAATATTTTTATAGTTTTTATCATAGTCAATTCCTCCGGTATCAATAATAGTAAAATTTTTATCTTGCCAGGATATATCAGCATAATTCCTATCACGGGTAATACCTGATTCCTTCAAAACGATTGCTTTCCTGAATCCCACAAGGCGATTGAATAAAGTTGATTTTCCGGTATTGGTTTTGCCAATAATTGCTACCTTTGTTGTCATTTTTATTTTCTCTCATTTAGTAATTTTGATTATAAATTATTTTTATTAATTCCCAGATAGTTTTCCTTGTAATTTCTTTATCATTTTTTCAGGGTATTCTGATTTGAATATTTCAGAACCAACTACTAAAATATTAGCACCTGCACGTTTTACAGTTAAGATGTTTTCGCTATTAATTCCTCCATCAACCTGGATATTAATATTTCTTCCACTCTCAATTACCATCTCTCTTGTAGAAATAATTTTAGATATCATGGATGGAATAAATTTTTGTCCACCAAAACCAGGATTTACTGACATAATTATTATGGTATTTATTTTATCTAAAACATATTTAATTGATTCTAAGGAGGTTGAAGGGTTCAATGCAACTCCTGATTTTATATTATATTCTGTAATGTTTTGAAGTGTTCTATCTAAATGTCTACTCGCTTCTGTATGTACAATAAGACAATCATTCTCATCCATTGATTCAACAAAAGAATTAATATGTATATCCGGTTGTTCAATCATTAAATGAACACTCAATGGTATTGATGTTAAATCACTGATTGTTTTAACTATTATTGGTCCAAATGATATATTTGGAACAAAATTACCGTCCATTATATCGAGATGAATCAATTCTATTTTGTTTTTTTCTAAATTATGTATAACCTCCCTTAAACAAGAAAAGTCTGCGTCTAAAATTGATGGTGCCAGTATATACTTCATTATTTTTTATTCCTTTCATAAAAATAATGTATAGATATTATATACTTTCTAAATTAAATCTTCCCTATCCATGCTTCTATATTGAATTGCTTCAGAAAGATGTGAAATATTTATTTCTTCTGAAAAACTGAGATCTGCTATTGTTCTTGAAAGTTTAAGTATCTTATCATAAGCTCTGGCACTTAATTTTAGTTTATCCATGGCTTTATTCAATAAATTCCATCCTTCTTCAGGCAATTTACAATACTTTTCAATTTCCTTACGTTTCATCTGAGAATTTCCGAATATAGGAATATCTTTAAATCTTTTTTGTTGTATTATTCTTGCTTTTTCCACTCTATTTCTTATAGCTGTTGAATTTTCATTGTCTACATTTCTATTTGCCAGCTCCCTATAATCTAATCTCGGTACTTCAATTTGAATATCTATTCTATCCAGTAAGGGACCGGATATTTTTGATTTGTATTTTCTTATTTGCTGTGAAGTACAGGTACATTGCTTAACCGGGTCACCGAAAAAACCACAAGGACAGGGGTTTGCGGCTGCAATTAACATAAAATGTGATAAATAAGTCACAGATCTTAATGTCCTGGAAACTGTTACTTTTCCACTTTCCAGGGGTTGTCGTAAAGATTCTAAAGCTGAACGATTAAATTCAGGCAGCTCATCTAAAAATAAAACCCCATTATGTGCCATACTGATTTCTCCGGGCTTAGGGATTCTACCACCTCCAATAAGTCCTATATTGCTGATAGTATGGTGTGGTGACCTGAAAGGCCTGTTAGTAACTATTGGTAAGTCATGTTTAGGTAAGTTTGAAACACTATATAATCGCGTTATTTCTATTGATTCTTCCAAAGTTAAAGATGGTAGAATTGTTGGAATTCTTTTTGCTAACATTGTTTTTCCGGAACCTGGAGGACCAATCATTATTACATTGTGGCTTCCAGCTGCAGCTACCTCTAATGCTCTTTTTGCATGATTTTGACCCTTAACATCAGAAAAATCAACCTGATAATTATTAACATTTTTCATTAACTCATATTTATCTATGCTCATTGGTATAATATTGATCTCATTATTAAGGAACCTTGCTATTTCTCTTAAGCCGGAAACAGGTATAATATTAATACCATCCACTATGCTGGCTTCTCTGGCGTTTTCCCTGGGAACAATTAAATTCTTTATTCCTTTTTTTCTTGCCATTAAGGCAATTGATAACATGCCACTAACTGGTCTTATTTGACCGTTAAGAGAAAGTTCTCCTATTATTATAAAATCATTATTATGAGTGGCGAAATCTATTTGCCTATTGGCTGATAATATTCCAACAGCGATAGGTAAATCTAGAGCGGGCCCCTCTTTCTTTACATTGGCGGGGGCAAGATTTACAGTTATTCGTTGCATTGGAAATTGAAATTCTGTATTTTTTATAGCAGATCTTACTCTTTCCCTTGATTCCTGAACTGCTGTATCAGGTAAACCAACAATATTAAAGGAAGGAAGACCATTTGAAACATCTATTTCAACTTCAACTATAAAAGCATCAACTCCAAAAAGGGCAGCACTAAGAAGTTTTGCAATCACTGGAACACCTACAATCCTTATAAATATTATTAGTTAAAAGCATTTCTTATATGCCGAAATTCTTTCAATATATTCTCTTTAAAGTATATCGAAATAACATCAAAACGGTATATTTTATTCTTTAATTGTCTTTTCTGTATAAAATATTCAGCTACTCTTCTTATTTTATTCTTTTTCTTTAATGTAATAGCCTCTTCCGGGAGTCCGTATTTTTTAGATTTTCTGCTTTTTACTTCGATAAAGCATATACAATTTTTCTTTTCGGCAATAATATCAATCTCTCCAAAGAGTACTTTAAAATTTTTTTCTAAAATATTGTATCCATTTTTAACTAAAAAGTCACATGCGATATTTTCCCCTTTTTCTCCAACATTATTCATTTCTATTCCATCTTTGTATGTCTTTAATTCTTGTCAAACAAAAGTAAATTGTTTTTTCCACTTAAAACACTTTTAAAGGTTTTCCGGTGAATGGGACAGATGCCATACTCCTTTATTGCAATTATGTGTCTTTTTGTTCCATACCCTGAATTTTTGTTAAATTGATATTCTGGATACTTTTTGTGCATATCCTGCATAATCTTATCACGATAAACCTTGGCTACAACAGAAGCTGCAGCAATTGATATACTACTGTCCTCGCCTTTTATAATATTATTTTGCTCTATTCTAATATATGGTATTTTGAAGGCATCTACTAGAATATAATCGGGTGTTTTTTCCAGACCAATAATAGCTCTTTTCATTGCCAAAAAAGTAGCCTGAGCAATGTTTATTTTTTCAATAATTTCCGACTCAACAATCCCAATTCCAACACTGCTTGATTTATCTATAATTAATTGAAAAAGAGTTTCTCTTTTTTTTCTGGATAATTTTTTTGAATCTTTTAAAAAAGCAATAAAAAATTCTTCAATATTTTTAATAACAACTGCAGCAGCAACAACTGGACCCGCCAAAGATCCACGGCCTACTTCATCGATTCCAGCAATAAATTTATATCCTTTAGAAAGACACCTCTTCTCATAAATTTTTAAACTTTCAATTCTTTTTCTCTCTTGAAAGAGGATCCTAATATTATTCCTTAAATGATATATTTTGTTTGTATAATGTTTTTTATTCAATTTACTTAAAAATATTTTGCCCTGATTAAATTTTTTCTAAGCCATTAATCCCTTTTGTCCAACTCTATTCCTTAAGTAGTATAGTTTTGCTTTTCTGGCAGAGCCTCTTTTTATAAGTTCGATTTTTTCAATATTTGGAGAATTTAATGGAAATATTTTTTCTACCCCTATTCCCTTGGTAACTTTTCTTACTGTTATTGTTTCACGACTTCCACCATGCTTGCGAGCAATTAATATACCTCTAAATATCTGTATTCTCTTTCTATCCCCTTCGATAATCTTTTGGTGAACTTCTATTAAATCACCGGTATTCATATCAAAGGTTTCTTTTTTTAATTGTGCATTTTCGATATCTTTTATAAAATCCATTATTGTTTCCCTTTCTTTTCGTTTTTGTCTGTTTTTAACTCATTTAATATTCTTATTTCTTCCTTAGTAAATTTTCTATTTATTAATAAATCAGGCCTTTTTTTTATAGTTTCAATTAAAGATTGTTTTTTTCTCCATTTATCGATTTTTTCATGATCTCCAGATAATAAAATATCAGGTACCTCATATCCCATATATTTTTCAGGCCTTGTAAAATGAGGGTAATCAAGCAAACCATTATAGAAAGAATCATTAACCATTGATTCTTCTTTTCCCAATACACCTGGTATCATACGAACTAAAACATCAACCATTACCATTACAGGGATCTCTCCCCCGGTAGTCACATAATCACCAATGGATACTTCTTCTGCTTTAAGAATATGACGAACTCGTTCGTCAATTCCTTCATATCTTCCACATATAAATATTATCTCTTTTTCTTCTAATAATTTCTTTGCCATATCTTGATTAAATACTTTTCCCTGTGCCGATGTAAGAATAATTTTTCCACTGGTTTGCTTATTTTTTTTTGCCTTAATAGACTCTATCGCTTCAACAATCGGACCAGGTTTTAAGACCATTCCAGGACCTCCGCCATAAGAGTAATCATCAACGCTTCTATGCTTATCCTTGGTAAAGCTCCTGATATCTATAATACTAATATTAACTAATTTTTTTTGTAATGCCCTTTTGATAATGCTCTCTGAAAATGGTGATAAAAACATTTCAGGGAAAATTGTCAATATGCTTATTTTCATAATATTCTGCGCTTCTTTCTTATATGATCGCGGAAAAATATTATTCAACAATTTTAATAATTGTCTTTTTCTCACTTGTAATTGTAGCTGCTTTTAATATAGTTCGGATAGCTTTAATAACTTTTCCCTGTTTTCCAATAACTTTACCTATATCGGAGGGATCAACGCTGATTTCCAAAATATTCATACTTTCTTCGCTAACTTCTTTTATTTTTACTTGCTCTGGAAAACCTGTTATTGATTTTAATAAAAACTCAACAGTGTCCTTCAAAATATTATTCCCTCAAATTATTTTTGTTAATAATACTTTATTTTTCTAATATACCATTTTTCTTGAAAAGTGATTCGACTGTTTTAGTCATTTCAGCCCCTTGTTCCAGCCATTTTAAACTTTCTTCTTTATCCACCTTGAAGGTATAAGGTTCATTTGTTGGCTGGTAATAACCTAACATTTTTATAAATCTTCCGTCTCTCGGTTTACGTGAATCAATTACAACAATTTTATAGGAAGGATTTTTCTTAGCGCCTTCTCTTCTTAATTTTATTTTTGCTGACATATATTTCCTCCGTGTATATTTTTTTAAATATTTTTTAATTTGTACATTTTTATAATTATTTTACCTGATAAATGAAGCAAAATTTTGCTTGCCTGGTCCATGTTTAAGCATTTTTTTCATTTTAAAGAATTGCTTTAATAATCGATTTACATCGCTAACGACTGTACCGCTCCCTCTTGCAATTCTTCTTCTTCGACTTCCATTAATAATATCCGGGTCACTTTTTTCCTTTTTAGTCATTGAACATATAATTGCTTCAACTTTACCTAATTCCTTTTCACTGTCATTTAAATTACTGCTTAATATTTTGGAAAAACCATGACTTTGCATTGGCAGCATATCAAATATTTTGTCTAGTGAACCCATATTTTTTATTCTTTTTAATTGTTCATAAAAATCATTTAAATCAAATTGCTCTCTAAATTCCTTTTTGCTTAATTTTTTTAATTCATTATGGTCATAATTTGCCTCTATCTTTTCTATTAAGCTTATAGTATCACCCATGCCTAAAATTCTTGAAGACATTCTATCTGGATAAAATGCTTCCAGATCAGTGATCTTTTCTCCAACTCCTATATATTTGATAGGCAAAGAAGTTATGCTTTTAATCGAAAGAGTTACTCCTCCTCGTGCATCTCCGTCCAATTTCGTTAATATAAATCCGTCTATCCCGACTTCCTGATTAAAGGTATTGGCAACCTGTAATGCATCTTGACCCATCAATGAATCTAAAACTAATAATGTCTCATTTATGTTTATTTCTTTTTTAATTTCCTTAATCTCTTCAATAAGATTTTTGTCAATGTGCAACCTTCCGGCTGTATCAATAATAACTATATCTTTTCTGTTGTTTTTTGCATAATCTAACGCAGCATATATAGTCTTTATTGAGCTTTCATTGAGACCTCTTGAAAAAACTTCTACTTCAGCTTTTTCCCCCATCACCTGCAATTGTTCGATAGCTGCTGGTCTAAATTTATCACATGCCACTAACATTGGAAAATGCCCCTGGCTCTTCATTTTTAAAGCCAGTTTAGCTGCTGTAGTTGTCTTACCAGAGCCTTGAAGTCCGACCATAAGTATTATTGTTGGACTATCTAAACCAACCTTTACTTCAATTTTACTTTGGGAGCTTCCAAGTATTTCAGTTAAAACTTCATAAGTAATTTTAATCATCTGCTGACCAGGTGTTAAAGCTTTTGACAATTCTTCTTCACTGGCCCGTTTTTCTAATTTAGCAATAAACTCCTTAACTACTTTGTAATTTACATCTGCCTCCAGAAGTGCTAATTTAACTTCTCTCAGGGAATTTTTAATATCCTGCTCTGTGATTTTGCCCTTATTTTTAAAATTATTTAATATACTTTGTAATTTTTCTGATAGTATCCCTAACATATCTTATGCCTCATAATTTACTTAAATAACTTAGAAAGATTTTTATAATATCATATTAAATGAATTTCTTCCAGAAGTTATATTTAGAAAATAGAAATATTTAATTCTTAATAATATTCTTAACTATTTATTTCTTTATTTATTCTTTATTGTGTATTGATAAAAATTAAATTCTATACCAGTATATAGAAAATTATAAATAGTGTCAATCAAGTATAGCTTCGATAAATTTATCAGATTCATATTTGGATAAATCAGATATTTTTTCGCCAAAAGTTATAAAAGAGACCGGAATTGACAAATCTTTTTGTATTGAAAGAACAATTCCACCTTTGGCAGTGCCATCTAATTTAGTTAAAGCTAAATCACTAATATTAAGGCATTTATTAAAATATTTTGCTTGGGCAAGGCCATTTTGCCCGGTGGTCGCATCAATCACTAATATTATTTTAAAAATCGAATCCTGTGCAGCTTTTATAATGACTTTTTTTACTTTTTCAAGTTCTTTCATTAAATTCTGTTGAGTATGCAATCTTCCGGCAGTATCAATCAATATCAAATCCTTCTTTTTAGCTAATGCTGACTGAATTCCATCAAATACAACTGAAGCAGGATCCGCACCTTCAGACGTTTTTAAAGTTTCAACCCTGGAATCATTTCCTAATAATGTTAACTGGCTTATAGCACCAGCCCTGTAGGTATCTGCAGGCACTAACAATACATTATTTCCCTTGTTTCGAAAATAATATGATAGTTTACCTGTAAAGGATGTTTTTCCCGTCCCATTTACTCCTACAACCATAATTATATTTAGCTTATCTGGTTTAATTTCAAAACTATTTTTATTGTTTGGAATCATTTCCAATAATATATTCTTTAATTCTTTTTTAAAAAAATTAAAGTCCTTTACTTTAAACTGATGCAAATTAATGTATTCAAATTTTTCTAATATTTCATTTGTCAACCCTGGTCCAATATCAGATAATATTAATAGCTCTTCAATTTTTTCTAATAAATCATTTTTATCCTTTATGGCATCAGAGAAAAGCAAATCGTATTTATCGATTATACTATTTCTTGATTTTTTTAATCCTTTTTTTAATGAAGAAAATATATTATTAATTTTTGCTATCCTCCGAGTCTAATATTTTTACAGACATTAATTTTGAAATGCCCGAATCTTCCATAGTAATGCCATAAAGAGCATCCGCTGTTTCCATTAATCCTCTTTGATGGGTAATTATGATTATTTGAGCATCTTTAAAATCTTCATTCTTAAAGAATGTTGCCAACCTTGCTGCATTTGACTCATCCAATGCTGAGTCAATTTCATCAAAAAAACAAAAAGGACTGGGGTTTGCTTTCCATAATGCAAACAATAGTGCTATCGCTGTTAAAGATTTTTCTCCTGTGGATAATAGCGAAATGTTTTGTAATTTTTTCCCGGGAGGTTGAACCATTAATTCAATCCCTGTCTCTAATATATTACTTTCATTGGTTAGCTTCAATGATGCCTGTCCACCCCTAAATAATCTATTAAAAATGTCCTTAAAACTACTTTCCACCTTCAAAAATGTTCCGTAAAAATTTTCTTCAGCCACACGATCGATTTCATTTATAAGGTCAACCAATCTTCCTTTTGATTTTATAATTTCTTCCCTTTTTAATTTAAGTTCATTATATCTATCAGCATGTTTTTGATACTCCTGCATTGCATCAAAATTTATTTGTCCCATCGCAGAAATTTTCTCTTTATAGTCAGTTATTTTATTAATAGCCTCTTTTTGGCTGCTTGCCTCATTTTTACAATCTAATATTTCATCAATTGAAGAATTATATTGTTTATTTATTGTATTTAGTAGGTTATTTATCTTTTCCTGGTTTTGCACCTTGTTCATTTCATATTCATGTAATTTATTCTTTTTCTCTTCAATTAAGTCCTGATTATTTTCAATTTTTTCACGTGCATTTCTTAAAATATTATCCTGTTTTTTATTGTCTTCCCTATAAGTTAATTTTTTTTCATTCATTATTTGTACTTGGCTAACAACTTCTTTTAATTTTTTTTCTAATACAGATTCTTGTTCTATTAATATTTTTTTCTCATTATTATAATATCTGATTCTTTCTTGCTTTTCCTTTTCTTCACTATTATAAGTTTGTATGAAATTATCCATTTCTATTTTACGTTTTTCTAATATTCCTTTTCTCTCTGAATTCCAATTGATTTTCATTTTGTTATTTTCAATATTTTTTTTCAATTTTTCAATGTCTTTATTGCATATATTGTTCAATTTTTGTATACAATGGTGAAAAAACTGAAAAGATTCCAGATACTCTTCTATTTTGCCTATTTTTTCCTTAAATATTTTCAGTTTATTGCTCAATAGCAACTTTTTATTTTCTTCTTCTTCAATCTTTAAAGCCAATGACCCTGATTGATTTTCAATCCTGTCTTTTTTCTTGTAAATTTCAACAATATTGTCACTTTCCCTGCTCATCTTTGTTTCTAATTCTTTTAGTTCTATTTCAATGTTTTTTTCTTGATATTTTAATTGATTAATTTTATTTTTTATCCTGCTTAAGTTGTTTTCATTTTTATTCTTTTTAATATAGATTTCCTGAATATCTTTTTTTAATTGAATAACTTTCTCCTCGGGTAAAAGATTCTTATCAGTAATATCATCATTGGAAAAAATGTTTAAAGTTATAGTTCCGTTTAAATCTATCATTACGCCATCTAAATCAACTATTGTCCATTGCTCTGTAATTTTTCTAAATATATCGAGCGCACTTGTGGTATTTTTAACAATGAGAACATGACCTAAGAGACACTCAAATAAAGAATTATATTCATCTTTATACGTTATAAGTGTGTTAGCAAATCCAATTATATTTAAATTATTTTTTTGATTTTCTAAAAATATTGTTTTTGCTAACTTTTTATCAATATTGTTTTTGCTAATATTATTAGAAAATAATCTAATCTGCCCTAGATTATTTTCCTTTATAAACTTATTTAAATCTTGAATTCTTGTACCATCATTTATCTTTAGAAATTGAAGATTATTTTTTAACAATATCTTGATAATTTTATTTAAGTTGTCTGGTACATGTCGTATAATATTGTTAATATCTTTAAATAATTCTATATTCTGAAAACCATTTTTAATAAATAATTCTTCGTCTATTTTTTTTATCTTATTTGGGTTGTTTTTAATTAACTCTTCCAGAAATTCCTTTTCTTTTCTTTTTAGAATTATATCATTGTCAAATTCCTTTATAGTTTTAAAATTATCAGTAACAGCTATATTGTTTTTATCTAATTCATCCTCAATCTTTTTCTTTTTATCATTCAATTGGGCAATATTAATTTTTATATTTGTGATAATTTTTTCTTTTTCGACAAATATTTTTTCATTTCTATTAAATTCATCACGCAAGTTCTTAGTTTCTTTTTTTATGGCCAAAATACTTGATTCAACTGAGCTTAAAACTGTTTCATTTTTAATTATTTCTTCCCTATATTTTTTTACATGCTCATCACTAAATTTTTGGTAGGAACTCTCGGTACTTTGTAATAGATTGCTGTAGTATTTATATTTTTCCTTATACTTTTCTAAATATAAATTATCGTTTTTACAATTTTCCATAATTAATTGATATTGTTTTTCTGATTCCTGCAAATCAGCCTCTATATCTGATATGTTTTTTGTGAATTTATTGAATTGATTTTTTGTATTCTGAATTTCTTTCTCAGTGCTATCAGTCCTTTGGTCTAAATCATTAATTTTTTGTTTTATTAATATTAGTCTATTATTAATGTTAACTTTTTCTTTATCTAAATTTTCCAGACAATTTTCACAATTAATTAACTCATTCTCAATATTCATTTTTTCTTTTTCTACTAATTTGATTTCATCTTTAAATTGTTTTGTGTGATTACTGAATTTCTCTATTTCCTTGTTCAGCAGGTGAAAATTATTTTCATGCTTTTTAGTATTTTTGTAATATAGAATATATTGTTGGCTTAAAAGATAATATTCTAACTTCTTTATATTATCTCGATAATAATGATAAGAATTTAGATTATCTGTCTTTTCTTTGTAATGTTGAAGACTTTCTTTAACTTCTGAAATAATATCATCTATCCTTACTAAGTTACTTTTAACTTTCTCTAATTTTTTTAAAACATTGTCTTTTTTTGTTTTGTAATTAGAAATATTTGATGCTTCTTCAAATAATATTCTTCTTTCCGAAGGTTTGGCATTTAATATAAATTCAACTTTCCCTTGGGCTATAATAGAGTATGAATTCCTCCCCACTCCTGTCCCTGAAAATATCTCGTGTATATCCTTCAGCTTGCAAGGCATTCCATTAATGTAATTATCAGTATCACCTGAGCGATAAATAATCCTTTTTAATTCAACTTCTTCAGAGTCAATTGATAGCTTTTTATCTGAATTGTCAAACAGTATAGATACTTCGGCAAGGTTACGCATTTTTTGTTGACTGCTTCCAGCAAAAATCATATCAGTTAAATTATTGCCTCTCAGTGATCGTATATTCTGCTCACCCAGTATCCATCTTACTGCATCTATAATATTGCTCTTACCACATCCATTTGGGCCTACTATGACAGTTATACCAGGAGTTATATTTAATTTTATTTTATTTGCAAATGATTTAAATCCCTTGATATCAATCTCTTTTAAATACAATAAAATCCCTTTCTTAAAGATTCTATATTTGATTTATAGCCTGATAAGCGGCATTTTGTTCCGCTTCCTTTTTACTTATCCCTGAACCTTTTCCATAAAGTTTATTTTTTATAAAAACTACTGCATAGAATGTTTTTTTATGGTCAAGTCCTTCATCGTTAATTATTTTATACTGTGGCAGGCAATCGAACTTTTTTTGTGTTATTTCCTGCAATATTGTTTTATAATCTTTTACATTATCTATTTCTAAAATATTTTCTATTTCTTTATTTTTTATCACACTATCAATTAGTGTTTTACAGGGCTTTAATCCTCCGTCTAAATATAAAGCCCCAAAACATGCCTCCAAACAATCAGCTAAAATAGAAAATTTCCCTCTTCCTCTCTTTAAATCAACACTCTTCCCGGTAAGAATATTTTTATCTAATTCTATAAGGTAAGCCATTTTCACTAAAAAAGTCTGACTAATAATCTTTGATTTTAATATAGATAACTTGCCTTCTGAGAAAAAAGGAAATTTATTAAATAAATATTCACTAAGAATCAAATTAATTACTGAATCTCCAAGAAACTCCAATCTTTGAAAATCATTAATTTTATTTTTTTCTATTTGTTTAAAATATGAAGTATGTGTAAGTGCATTTTTAAGTAGCTCAGGGTTTTTAAAGTTGTAACCTAATATTTCTTCAATTTTTTCCAAAACTATCTTACATGCTCCCTATTATGTATACTTCTTCTATCTCATCTAAAATCCTACTATTAAATCTTTTATTACTCTTTATCTTCCAAATATCTGATTACATCACCAACTGATTTAATTTTTTCAGCATCCTCATCAGAAATTTCTATATCAAATTCTTCTTCAAATGCCATAATCAACTCAACAATATCCAGAGAATCAGCACCTAAATCATCTATAAATGAGGAATCCTCGCCTATTTTATCCTCCTCAACACCAAGTTGGTCAACAATTATCTTTTTTACTTTTTCCAATGTTTCCATTTTGATTACTCCTTATTTCTATAATTTAACATATTAAAAGAAGGTTTTTTTAAATCTTTATCCATTGAAACCATTATAAGTTTTGCAGTGAATACTTCTGTATTATCACATCTTATATGTATAGATACAAGATATTTATTACTTTTTTTTGTTGCAATTTTTGCCTTGGCAACTAAAAGCTGACCTATATATACCGGATTTTTATATCTTAGTCTGGCAATTCCGGTTAACACAACATCTGCATCAATAATAGCCATAGCTAAAGAATCTGCCAGAGAAAAAATGTAGTGGCTCCTAACTAACTTGCTATTACCGAAGGCCATATCTTTGCTGGTATGCATTGTGGCTATTCCACTTTTGCCTAATTCAATATCAATCAAATCCCCTATTATATCTTTTTTGTTTAAAGCCTTTACTTTTGATGAGGCTTTTTGGGCGAGCATAATTACTCTTTTTCGCATTTCTGGTATTCCCATTTCTAACCTATCTAATCTAATAGTTTGAATGCTCACTTTAAATAATTTTGATAATTGTTCATCTGATAGAAATGGATTTTCTGTAACTTTTTCCTTTATTTTTTCTTGTCGCTTTACTTTTGAAAAATTTTTTGACATTTTCTATAAGAGCACCTATTAAAAGTTGTTATTACTATTTACTGGTAGTATATACAATAACATAAATATAATCAAGCAAATACCAGCAAATATTTTATCTAATATTTATTGTTTAATATTTTTTATAAAAAATGATTTTTCTTTAAAGATATATTTTTTTCTTTAAAGATATATTAATGCAATATTAAGACATAACAAAATTATAGAGTGCTACACCTTAGTAGCTGTAACACTCTATAAAAAATCGGGTCATGTTAAATTCATTTAACAATTAATAAAATAATTTAACAATATTATTATGATTTTGTTTCTGCTGTGCTTTTCTCAATATCTTGTATAATTTTTTCTCCGTTATAGTAACCACAAGATGGACAAACATGATGAGGGAGTTTAAATTCATGGCATCTAGGGCACTCAATTAAATTAATTGATTTTTGTGCAAGATGACTTCTGCGTTTATTTTTTCTTGATTTGGATGTTTTCCTTTTCGGGCAAGCCAATTTATTCCTCCTTATTTAATTTGTATCCTTTATTATTGTAAAATTATTACATCACAACAACAAATTATATAAAATATTTTTAATATTTGCAAATATTAATTTATTAATATTATATTTCTTTAAATACCTTTTGCCTGTAGAGCTGTTACTGCAACAACATCTGCTATTTCGGAAGGAGTACACCCTCTGGATAAGTCATTTACCGGTTTACGCATACCCTGGGATATTGGCCCTATCACCTCTGCTTTTGCCAGTCTTTGCACTAATTTATATGCTATATTTGCTGCTTGCAAATCTGGAAAAATAAGAACATTTGCTTCACCTGCTATCTTACTTTCGGGGGATTTCCTCTTTCCAATTTCAGGAACTAATGCTGCATCTGCCTGAAGTTCTCCATCAATTTTCAACTCAGGAGATTTTTTCTTTGCAATTTCAGTAGCTTGAATTACCTTATCCACAAGCGGGTGTTTTGCACTTCCTTTTGTTGAGAATGAGAGCATTGCAACTTTTGGCTCTATTCCCATTAATACCCTGGCGGTATTTGCGCTGGCAATTGCAATATCAGCTAATTCCTCAGCATTGGGCTCTGGAAATAAAGCACAATCAGCAAATAACATAGCTCCATTTTCTCCAAAAGGACAATCAGGTACTATTAAAATAAAGGAACTTGATACAATTTTCACTTTTTCAGATGTTTTAATTGTTTGTAAGGCAGGTCTAAAAACATCCCCTGTTGCATTCACTGAACCAGCTACAAGGCCATCTGCATCATCATGGTATACCATTAACGCTGCATAATATAGTGGGTTTTTTAACAATTCCCTGGCTTTATCTAATGAAACTCCTTTATTTTTTCTTAAGTTGTAATAGGTTTGAGCATATTTCTCTAAATTATCAGAGTGTTCGGGATCAATAATTTCAATCTCATCCGGGAAGTTAATATTATTTTTTCTGGCTAAATCTTTTATCTTGCTTTCTTTTCCCAGAAAAACAAGTTTTGCGAACTTTTCATTGTAAACTATTTGTGCAGCTTCAACCATCCTGATTTCTTCTCCTTCAGGCAAAACAATTGTCTTGACGCTCTCTTTCGCTTTTTCTCTAATATTTTTTGAAATATTCATATTACTGTAAATCTCCTCCCAAATAATTGTTTTAAGAATTTTGGTAAAATAATGTATAATTATAGCATAATTTTTAACTTTTTACGAGGAAACACATGGAGACATTAGGCATTATAGCTGAGTATAATCCTTTTCATAATGGCCATCTTTATAATTTACAAAAGGCAAAAGAATTAAGCGGGGCAAAATATACAATAGCAATAATGGGTGGTAACTTTTTGCAAAGAGGAGAGCCTGCTTTATTTGACAAATGGGTTAGAACAAAGATGGCATTATTATCCGGTATTGACCTGGTAGTCGAATTGCCTTTTGTTTTTGCCAGTCAGGATGCAAAGATTTTTGCTCATTCAGGAATTCGTCTTTTAAATGCGTTAGGTATTGTAGATTATATTTCCTTTGGTTGTGAAGAAAGCCGAATTGATTTTCTAATTAAGATTGCCGAACTAATCAGGCAAGAACCTCCTTTTATACAACGAATGCTAAAATGTGGTGTTAAAAACGGTTATAACTACCCCAAAAGTAGAGAAAAAGCGATCTTGGATTATTGTCAAAAATTTGACACAATAATCAAAGAAATACCTTTAATCCGGATTAAAGAAATACTACAGGAACCTAATAACATTTTAGCTTTAGAGTATTTAATATCATTAAATAATACAAAAAGCTTGATAAAACCTGTACCTGTTAAACGTATTGGTTCAAGCTATTCAAAAAAATCCCTGGAAGGTAAATATTCCAGTGCTACTGCAATAAGGGAAAGAATCTTTGATAACATTAACAATTGTAATCCAAATCTCTTAGATGGTTTAGAGTCAATTATACCCGACACATCTTTTCAGGTTATATCATCTCTACTTTCCAAAGGAATCAATCCTGTTAATCTATCAACTTTTGAACAGTCTATTCTGTATCAATTGAGAAAATTAAAACTTGTCGAAATTAAAAAAATACATGGTATTAAAGAAGGATTAGAAAATAGATTGAAGGAGGCAGCAATTTTGTCAACCGATATTGAAGGGTTAATTCAAAGGACCAAAAGCAAGCGATTCACACGAACAAGAATACAGAGAATATTAATACATTCACTGATGTCATTAACTCAAAAAGAAGTGGCTACTTTTAATAAATCTGGACCACTATATTGTCGTATACTCGGCTTGAACAAATATGGAAAAATTATTATAAACAAACTCAAGTTAAAATCTGAATTACCAATAATTATGAGACCAAAACAATTCAACCTGAAAAATAGTAGTAACAGCAGAGATACTATTGCTAAAATGATGTTAGAATACGATATACTGGCTACAAATTTATATGTATTGGGATACAATTCTAAAGAGCTAAAAATAGGTGGCCAGGATTATACTAATAGAATAATTATCTTAGACTATTAAAATTATGATTCCCTTTTTTTATTTTATTCTAAATTTCTCCTTTAGTTTTTCTGCAACATATTCGGGTACTAAATCTCGAATACATCCATTAAATGATGCTATTTCTTTTACAATGCTTGAATTCAAATAAGAGTACTCAGTACTTGTTACCATAAATATTGTTTCAATCTCTGGTGCCATTTTTTTATTAATTAAGGCAAATTGTGATTCATATTCAAAATCTGATATTGCTCTCATCCCCCTAATTATAACATTTGCTTTATTTGCACGCACACATTCAATTAATAAACCATTGAATAGTTGAACTTCAATCCCGTCTAAATCCTTCACAGCATTTATTATCATATCCCGTTTTTCTTCAATCGAAAAAAAAGATTTCTTTCGAGCATTTTCTGCAATCACAACAACTACTTTATCAAAAATATTGCTAGCCCTTTTAATAATATCAAGGTGCCCATTTGTAATTGGATCAAAACTTCCTGGATAAATTGCCTTAATCATTATTTTCCCCTTTTTTAAATTGTTTATTGTAACTAAATATTGTAACTTTTGTTTTGCCATATCTTTTTTCTTTAATAGTTTGAATTCTTGAAAAATTGTTTTGCATTTTTTCATGAATTTGATATTGTGCTATGATTATTGAATTATTTTTTAACAAAGAACTTCTGTCAATTTCACTTAAAGTCTTTTGTAATAAATCTTTATTATATGGCGGATCTAAAAAGATAATATCATATTTTTTTTGTTGCTCGTTTAAAAACTTTAATGAATAGATATAATCATTTTTAACAATAGTAGCAGTTTCTTTCTCTCCTATCTTTGTTAAATTTGTATTTATCAGTTCTATTGCATTTCTGTTTCTTTCAACAAAAGTAACACTTTTTGCTCCTCTGCTGATAGCTTCAATTCCAATTGCTCCTGTTCCAGCAAATAAATCCAAAAAATCAGAATCAACAACTTTAAACCCAATAATATCAAAAATTGCTTCTCTTACTTTACTCGGAGTTGGCCTGATGAGTTTTCCCGGGATGGTGTTTAAGGTAAATCCCCTATATTTTCCTGCTATTATTCTCATAACTAAATAACCTTTTTTTAGATTTTTAAATACATAGAAATAATTCTTTATATAATTGCTTGATTATTAATACTTAATTATGATAAAATAAAATCTGTGATTTTTCAAGATTAAAGAAGTCGGAGGAACTTAGTATGGCAAAATGCGATGTATGTGGTAAAGCTCCACTATTTGGAAAACAAATCAGCCATTCACATAAGTTAAGTAATCGAAAGTGGTCTGTAAATATTCAAAAAGTAAGAGTAAAAGTAGACAATACAGTTAAAAAGTTAAATGTTTGCACTAAATGTCTTAAATCTGGACGAGTACAAAAAAATGGCTAATTAAAAATAATTTTTTATTAATTTTTAAAAAGAAGGTTATTTTTATTTTTTTTTAAAATATAATCTTCTTTTTTTATTTTACCGTATTTGCGCTTATCATTATTTGTTATGATAGACAGATAAAAGGAATAATAATTATTGTGGTATCTTCTTAATTCTTCTAATAACAGATTCTGTTACATAATCCGGTGTTGATGCCCCACTGGTAACACCTATTTTTTGTATTCCTTTGAACCAGGCTTCTTCTATATTATTCTCACTTTCGATATGATAGGTTTTTACTCCTATTTTTCTACTAATCTGTGCCAAGCGAGCAGTATTTGCACTATTTAAACCACCTACAACTATAATTATATCCACTTTTTTTGCCAGTTCACTAACTGCGCTTTGTCTGAGGGTAGTTGAATTACATATTGTTCTAAAAATTCTTAATTCCTCTACTTTATCTATCATTTTAATTGCAATTTTATTAAAGTCGTTTGTGTTTTTAGTTGTTTGAGAAACTAAAGCAACTTTTTTATTGCCTGCCAACAAAAAATCTTTTATTTCATCAATAGATTGGATAACTGCTGTATTATTAGTATTGTAACTTAATAAACTTTTTATTTCAGGGTGATCCAAATCTCCAAATATTGCAATATGGTAATTTTCTTTCCTCAAAAGTTTTGTAATCTCATGTAATTTTTTTACATAAGGACAAGTTGTATCAATTAGTTTTATATTGCGGCTTTCCGCAATTTTCTTTTCGTGTAGAGAAATACCATGTGCTCTGGATATTAAATATGCATTGTACGGTACCTGGGTAACTTCATTTACTATTTTTACTCCCTTTTCTGTAAATTCTTTAATTACCTGAGGATTATGAATTATTTCTCCAAGCATATATATGCCATTATTTTTTATTTCTTTTATTGCCCTGTCTGCTTTGTTGACAGCCCTTTTTACACCAAAACAAAAGCCCATATTCCTTGCCTTTATAATTTCCAAATTACACACTCTCCTGACTTTTAACATTTTCTAACATCAGGTTAATTACTTCTTCAATACTTTTATCCGATGTATCTACAATAATAGCATCTTCAGGAATTGTTAATGGGGCAAACTTTCTTTTGCTATCTATCTGATCCCTTTTTTTAATTTCTGATTTTACCTCATCTATGGTAACATTAAATCCTTTTTCTTTAAGCTCTTTATATCTTCTATCTGTTCTGGTTTTCTCATTTGCAATCAGGTAAAATTTTAAATCAGCATTTGGTAGAATCACTGATCCAATATCTCTTCCTTCCATTACTATTGATTTATTTTCAGCCAGCAGACGCTGAAGAGGAATCAGATTTTTACGTACTGTAAAATGTCGGGCTACCAGTGACACTTTTTTATCTATATCAGGACTGTGTATTTGTTTTTTAATATAGCTATCTTCTTGAAATATGAACTCTAAATTATCCCTGTTAACTATTAACTCTTCTACAATTTTTTTTGATAAATTATCCATTAATTCCGGGCTATTTACATTTAACTTATTTTTAATTGCACAATAAGTTACATATCGATAAAGATCTCCTGTATTAATATAATTATAACTTATTTTCATAGCCAGTATTCTTGCTATTGTGCTTTTTCCGGAACCTGCAGGTCCATCAATTGTTATAGTTATTCCTTTTTTTTTATATTTCAATTTTTAACCTTTTATATTTCAATTTTCTTTATTTTTTTAATCTCATTCGGAGTAAGATATCTGTATTTTCCTGTTTCTAAATTCTCAATAGTCAAGAATCCTATTTTTATTCTTTTTAATCTTACTACATTAAATCCAATATATGAAAGCATTCTTCTGATTTGCCTTTTTTTACCCTCATGAATTGTTATTTGCAATATAGAATTATCTTTATTTTTTCTAAGAATTATAGATTTGCATGGACTTGTAGTAAAATTCTCTGTAAGCGGTATACCTTTCTCCAGTTGTAATAAATCATTTTGGCTAGGATATCCTTTTATTTTAACCACATAGATTTTTTGAACACTTTTTTTAGGATGAGTCAAATGGTGAATAAGATCTCCATCATTTGTTAAAAAAACAAGCCCTTCTGATAGATAGTCAAGCCGTCCTGCATAATTTACTTTTGTTTTAATGTCCTTTAATAAATCATATATGGTTGGTCTTCCAAAAGGGTCATGTCGTGTACAAAGGTATCCTCTTGGTTTATTTAAAATTATGTAAATATTTTTTTGTTTTTTCTTGATTACTTTATCATTTACTTTTATTATATCAATTACCGGGTCAATTTTCGTACCAAGTTTTGTCACAACTATGTTGTTTACTTTTATCTGCCCCTGTACAATTAAATCTTCACTTTTTCTTCTTGAATCAATACCGTTATTGGCTAAGTACTTTTGTAATCTTACTTTCATCATCACCAATTCCCAACTGCTCAATAGGAGGTAAATCTGAAATGCTTTTCAACCCAAAATGTAGCAAAAATTTTTCTGTTACTCTGTATAATAATGGATTTCCCGGCATTTTCTTTCTCCCACAAATCTTTATAAAATCATGTTTTAACATATTAAGCAATATACTACTGGAGTTTACTCCTCTTATTTTTTCTATTTCCATACGTGTTGCCGGTTGGTTATATGCAATTATTGCTAAAGTTTCAATAGATGCTTTAGACAATATATATTTTTTTTCATTATTATACAATTTCTTAACCCACTGGGAATAATCCGGTTTAGTAGCAAATGAAAACCCCCTGGCAACCTCTTGAATAAAAAATGGTCGATCATTTTCCAGATATTCACCCTTAAGCTCATCAATTATCAGTTTTATCTCTTTACTTTCTTTACCGGTAATTTCTTTAATTTTCTTTATTGGTATAGGTTTATTTGACAAAAAAAGTAGTACTTCAATTATTCTTTTCCAATTATTTTGTGATTTATTTTCTTCTTTGCTAATTTCCTATCATCCTTTCTATAAAATATAATATCTCCAAAATTTATAGATTGTCTATAATATACTTTACCCTGGCATATTAATTCTAATAAAGCTAAAAATGTCACAATTATTTCTATTTTTGTATAATTATTGGCAATCAATTTATAAAAAGATAATTTTCCATTATTATGTTTAAAGCTATTTTCAATCTCAGCAATTTTTTGGACAATATTGTATTCCCTTTTTTTTATATTGATAGTTTTATATTCTTTTTTTCGAGATAATACAGCTTCAATTGCTAAAATTAAGTCAGAATATTCATTCTGTTTGAATCTTTCTTCTTGCTCTATCTTTGGATCCAGGTACGTTAAATAAATATCTTTTTGTTTGTTTTCCCTATCTTCAAGTATTTTAACTAAGGAGTGGTATTTTTGATATTCAACCCAAAGTTCTTCGTTGGATATACTATTTTCAATGTCATTTTCTGTATCTTCCATGTCATTGTTAACCGGTAATAACAAGTTAGACTTCCAAAGTATTAGATTTGAAATAGAAACAAGAAAATCAGCAACAATATCTATATTTATTCCCTTTGCCGGTGTTAAAATAATATATTTTAAATACTCCTCAATTATTTCTAATAAAGAAATTTCGTTTGGGTCAATTTCATTGTTTTTTGCTTTATAGAATAATTGCTCTACTGAAATACCGTATTGTTCTATTTTTACATTGTTTACTTCATTTTTTTTCATGCATAGTCTATTTTCATAGCCTTTCGAACATCGATTAAAGTCTGCCTGGTTACCTTTCTAGCATCCTGACTCCCTTTCATTAATATTTCCCAGACTAATTTAGGATTATTTTCATAATAATGTCTTTTTTCCCGAAAAGATTGAAAGGTATTAACTAAAACTTCTGCCAATCTTTTCTTACATGCCACACACCCCAATTTAGCATTTCTACAATCTTTTTCAATATTTTTTATCTCGTCCTGGTTAAAAATATCATGATATCTAAAAACTACACATACTTTGGGATGTCCGGGATCGGACAATCTTATTTTTTTTGGGTCTGTAATCATTGAAAGAACTTTAGTTTTTATATCTTCTGGCTTATCAGATAGAGTAATATCATTTTTCAAACTCTTACTCATTTTTTTTCCATCAGTCCCAGGTATTCTGGGAGTATGTGACAGTTTTAGCTTTGGAATTGGAAATACAGGACTATAAAGATTATTAAAACGCCTGGCTATTTCACGAGCTAATTCAACATGGGGTGACTGGTCTTCCCCTACCGGTACAGCATTAGACTTATAAATTAATATATCAGAAGCCATCAATACTGGATAGCCAAGAAGACCATATCCCATATTATCTTTTAGATTAAGATCACGAACCTGCTCCTTTAGTACAGGGTTTCTTTCCAGCCATGCTAATGGTGTAATCATTGATAATAATAAATGAAGTTCGGCATGCTCCGGAACTTGGGACTGTATTAATATAGTGCTTTTATCAGGATCAATTCCAGCACTTAGCCAGTCTGTAACCATTTCTATCATATTTTCCTTAATATCTGATGTATCCTCATAACCTGTTGTAAGTGCGTGCCAATCTACTACTCCAAAATAGCACTTGTAATTATTTTGTAGTTTAACCCAATTTTTAAGTGCTCCATAATAATTACCTATATGCAGTCTCCCAGTGGGCCTCATTCCGCTAAAAATAATGCCTTCTTTCATTTATATTTTTGCCTCCTTTGTATGCAAATTATTTTATTTAAAAATTAATTATATATAATGATTTTTATCTTTCTTTGATTATGTTAAAAAACGAAAGATGTAAAAAGCAATTGGAAATATTACTTTCCCAATAATACCAGTCCAAATCAGCATTAATAAAATTAACATCCCGTAAGTACTATTTATTTTAGAATATATCTTTGCCCATTTTATTGGTAAAATACCAATTGCAATATGATGACCATCCAGAGGTGGTACTGGTATTAAATTGAAAAATGCCAGGACTAAGTTAATCAAAATTCCTGTTTGTAAAAAAATAATCCATCCCCTTATAAGGGTTAATACAAGATTTGGTATATTACCAAGTGCACTATAAATAATATTTTGTAAAAATAAATTATTAATCCGGTAAATGATGGAAAATAAAAAAGCTATTAAAATATTTGATATTGGGCCAGCTAAAGAAACCTTTATCATGTCTTTTCTGGGATTTCTTAAGTTTCCATAATTAACCGGAACGGGCTTTGCCCATCCAATTCTAAACATAATCAACATTATTGTTCCTATTGGATCCAAATGCGCTATAGGATTTAACGTTAATCTTCCCGCTAATTTTGCCGTAGGATCTCCATAATAATAAGCAGCAAATCCGTGAGCATATTCATGAAAGGTTATAGCTATTAATACAGCAGGTATACTCCATATAATTTCAAAAATATTATTTATCATAATATATATTAAACAATCCCTTTTTCTATAATTTTTTTGACAAAATCCAACTCATCATCCTTATTCTTTAAAATACCATTTAGCTGGAGGTATAATATCAGTTTTAATATTTTAGCATAAATCGGGTTGGGTCTCATACCAATTTTGATTAAATCATTCCCCGTTATATAAGTAGATGTATATTTATAAATATCCAGGTAATCTTTAATTCTTTTAATTATTGTTTCATTATTATAGTTTTCTAAAAATAGAATAAATAATAATTCATTATTAATACTTTTTAGATAATAATAGATATTGCTTGGCAATGTTTTCTTATCTTTCAAAATAGAAACAATTAATTCTTTCTCATCAATAATATTTTCTAATATTTTTATATTTTTACTATTTAACTCAATTTTCTTTGTAATGTTCTTTATTCCTATATCTGAGAGTTTCAGTAAATAATATATATATATCATACTTTTATTAATGATTTCTTTTGGGAATCTTTCATGCCATCTAATTAGTATTTCTTCTACTTCTTCCAATCTTTTTACCAAATCATCGCTCAGTGAAAATTTTGGTATTATTCCAGAAAGAACTCCCAACTCATCCATTCTTTTAAGAACTTTTACTGGTTTTTTTTCATGTAATAATATAAAAAATTCCTCGCTTAGTCTTTTTTTCCTAATCTTAGATAGCAAACCTTCTTTTATTGCTTTTTTTAAAAATTTTTCAGTTGATTGTTCAATTGTAAAATCATACCTTTGTTCAAATCGAATCGCTCTTATTATTCTAGCCGGGTCCTCAGTAAAACTAAGACTATATAAAATCCTTATTTTTTTTGACTCTAAATCTCTTTTACCGCCAAAAAAATCAAGCAATCTTGCAAACTTATCTTCATTTAATTGTATAGCCATAGCATTTATAGTAAAATCCCTTCTATATAAATCCTTTTTTATAGAAGCAAATTCAACCTTTGGCAATGCAGCAGGAAACTCATAGAATTCTCTTCTTGCCGATGCAAAATCAATTTTTAGTCCACTTGGTAAAACAACAACAGCCGTTTTAAACTTTTGATGTGACCTTATTTTTCCTTTTAATTTATTACTAAAATAGCGGGCAAATTTTAAAGCATCTTCTTCAATGACAATATCAAGATCTAAACTTGGTATTCCTAAGAATAAGTCTCTTACAATACCCCCCACCATAAAAACAGAATAACCTAATTCATCACCTGTTTTTCCTATGTAATACAAAATCTCAAGTATGTCCCTGGGAAAATATTTTTGAATCAGGTTTTTAATATTCTCTTTTCTTAAATTATAGTGTCCATTATTATTTTCATATATTGTATATGATTCTCTATTGATATCTTTTTCCCCATAAAGACTTCTGATTAAGTCTGTTCTTGTAATAATTCCTTCCAATTTTCCGTCTTTACTTAAAACCAGTACCCTTCCAACATCATATCTAATCATTAATTCCTGTATCTCTAATATCGGGGTATCTAAATTTACACTAATAATATTTTCTGACATATAAATATCTATGGTTTCATTTTCATAATGATGATGATTAGCTTTATAAATTTCCTGACGGGTAATAATGCCAACCAGTTTATTTTTATCCATTACAGGAAAGCCATTGTGTCCATAGCGCAACATAATCTTAGAAGCTTCTTCTATAGTTGTATTAACATCTAAACTTTTCACTGGACTGGTCATGATATCTTTCGCTATTGTTTCAATTTTTATATAATTATTTAGTGTTTTTTTTATTTTGTCTTCAACTTCCGATAGGGATATCTTTCTTACTACTGCTGATGCAGCTTGAGAATGCCCACCACCACCAATACTTTTCATTACGTCTCCAACATTTACATTTGCTCTATTGCTCCTGCTAACAACATAAACCCTGTTTTTCATTTGAACTAAAACAAAAATTATGTCACTGTTTAGAATTTCAAGCAATTTGTGTGTAACGAGGGCTAACCCCTCTATATATTCTTTTGTTTTACTTTTTGCAAAAACTACACTGATTCCTTTAAAATAAATTTCCTGAGAACTTGAAATCAATTGGTTTAAAAGTTTCTTTTGTTGTATATTCAAACCTGTGTTTGTAAATTTATTAACAGTCCTTAAATTGACACCAATCGAAAAAAGATACCCTAATACATCTATATCTTCTTTAGTAGTTGTGGAAAAACTCAAAGAGCCGGTATCTTCATAAATTCCCAGAGCAAATATTGTTGATTCTAAAGATGTTATTGGTATTTTCTTTTTGATTATTAACTGTAATAATATTGTGGTTGTCGCGCCAACCTGTTTTATGATGTTATTTTTTGAAACAATATCATTATCAGAGGCTGGATGATGATCATAAATTCTTATTTTTATATTTTTTTTATTTAATAATAATTCAAACGGTCCGATTCTATCTTTTTGTCTTGTATCTACAATAATAATTTCGGAAATATTATCCATATCAATATGCTTTAAAGAAGATATATTCAAAGTATTCCCATATAGCGAAAGGAACTTTCGAACATTTTCCTCTATTGCCCCTGGAAAAACAACTACAGAATCAGAATATATTTTTTTTGCAGCAATCATGGAGGCAAGACAATCGAAATCTGCACTTGTATGACCAATGATTACCTTCATAACACTCTTCCATTTTAAATATTATTTTTTTTATAACACCATAATATTAAATAATATAATCTTTAATGATTATATTAGTAAAATATTTTAAAACCTTTTTTATCGATAGTAGCCAGTATTAAAGGCTTTTTTACCGGTTTCTCATCAGAAACGGAAAATGCATTTTTGACTATATTGTGTGCTACAAGACTTTTTCTCTCATCATTATAATACAATGTTGCAAAGTTTTGTTTTAAACTAATATAGTCTCCCTCTTTTTTATTAAGTACTATACCAACTGCTAAATCTATTTTATCATCCTTTTTTTCTCTTCCAGCACCAAGGATCATTGAAGCTTTTCCAATCTTATAGGCATCTATTGATTTAATATATCCCTTCTTTTCAGAATATACTTTTCTTTGATATTTTGTCTTTGAAAGTAAGCATGTATCATCTATCTGTTTAATGTCACCCATTTGCATTTTGACTATCTGCTTTAGCTTCTCTAAAGCTTGACCATTTTCTATTTTATTCTTTAATATTTCAATACCTTCCGGGCAACTACTTACAATTCCACCAGCAATTAGCATATGAGATCCGATAAATAAACATATTTCCTTTAAATCTTCCGGTCCTTTATTCTTAAGTAGATTAATTGCCTCCTCTACTTCGAGAGAATTCCCCACTGAATAACCTAACGGCTGATTCATTGATGATATAATGACAAATGTATCCTTATTATTTTTTTTCCCAATATTTGACATTATTTCCCCTAATAATATTGCGTCATCGATTTTTTTTAAAAACGCCCCTTTGCCAACAGTTACATTTAACACAATTGCATCTGCACCACCTGCAATTTTTTTACTCATAATACTACTTGCTATAAGAGGTATACTATCAATTGTACCTGTAACATCCCTTAAAGAATATATTTTTTTATCGGCTGGCACAATATTGTTACTAGCGTTTATAATTGAGGCATTTATTTTTCTGACATTTTCTATGAACTTACTGATTTTAAGGTTAGTTTGGAATCCACTAATTGATTCCAACTTATCAATGGTTCCACCGGTATGACCTAATCCACGACCGGATATTTTTGGAAAAGGTACACCGGCAGACCCAATCAATGGTAATAATGCTAAAGTTGTTTTGTCCCCTACTCCACCTGTGCTATGTTTATCAACTTTTATTCCAGGAATTTTATTTAAGTCTAATATTTTTCCGGACTCAGCCATGATCATCGTTAAATCATTTGTTTCCCGCTCAGATAACCCATTAAACCAGATAGCCATGAGAATTGATGATATTTGATATTCTGGTATTATACCTTTAATATGACCATTTATAACATACTCTAATTCAAATGCTGTTAATTCTTTTTTATTCTTTTTTTTATTAATAATATCAATTATATTCAAAATAAAGTTTTAGTTTTATAATCTATTTTCTTAATTTTATTAATATATTTCATGTTAATACTTTCTAATATTATAAGAATAACGGTATAAAAACTAAAGCCACTATGGACATTACTTTAATTAATATATTCATGGATGGTCCTGCTGTATCTTTAAACGGATCACCAACTGTATCACCAATAACTCCTGCTTGGTGAGCAGGAGAGTTTTTACCGCCAAAATTACCTTTTTCAATATATTTTTTTGCATTATCCCAGGCACCACCTGAATTAGCCATCATGATAGCTAAAAATACACCCACAACTACAGATCCCAGCAATAGTCCACCCAGTGCTTCCGGTCCTAACAAAACACCAACTAAAATAGGAGCTATTATTGCGATTAATCCTGGTATAATCATTTCTTTTAATGCGCCTTTTGTACTAATATCGACGCATTTCTCAGGTTCAGGTTTTGAAGTACCTTCCTTTAAGCCGGGAATTTCTTTGAATTGTCTTCTGACTTCTGCAATCATTAGTGATGCAGTTTTACCCACTGCTTCAATTGTCATAGAAGCAAAAAGAAAAGGCAATATCGCCCCAAGGAAAATACCAATCATAACCATGGGATTTGTAATACTAATAACACTTAGCTCCACAGATTTACTATATGCCGTAAATAGTGCCAGGGCTGTTAATGCTGCTGAACCAATTGCAAATCCTTTACCAATTGCTGCAGTGGTATTCCCAACAGCATCCAGGGAATCAGTAATCTCTCTTACTTCCGGTTTTAACCCGGCCATTTCAGCTATACCACCTGCATTGTCTGCAATTGGGCCATAAGAGTCTACTGATACAGTCATTCCTACAATGGAAAGCATTCCCACTGCTGCTACAGAAATACCATATAATCCGGCAAAATAATGAGAAATATAAATTGCCAAACATATTATAATTATAGGTAATGCGGTACTTTTTAGTCCCACAGCAAATCCTTCCAAAATCGTCGTAGCAGGTCCAGTCAGAGAGGCTTCAGCTATCTTTTTAACAGGAGAATAATCATATGAAGTGTAATATTCTGTAATTAAACCAATAACTACTCCGGCAACTAACCCGGAAACTGTAGCAAAAAATATAGTTATAGAATTAAATAACATATAAGATAAACCTAATGATGCAATTAATACTAATGCTCCACTAATATAGGTTCCTGAATTTAATGCTTTATGAATACTCTGATCATCTTTTGGAGAAATAAAAAAAGTTGCAATAATTACTGAAATAATGCCGCAAGCTGCAAGAATTAATGGGTATATAACATAATTAACTGAGTCATGCAGAATAACCCCCAAAATCATACAAGACAAAATAGAGCCTACAAATGATTCAAATAAGTCTGCACCCATTCCTGCCACATCTCCTACATTATCTCCCACATTATCTGCAATAACAGCAGGATTTCTTGGGTCATCTTCGGGTATTCCTGCTTCTACCTTACCAACTAAATCTGCACCAACATCTGCAGCTTTTGTGTATATTCCTCCACCTACTCTTGCAAATAATGCAATTGAACTTGCACCTAAGGCAAATCCGTTAATAAGATTTGGGTCTTCAAAAAAGTAATACAGAGCCCCCAATCCTATTAAACCAAAACCTGCTACTGATAAACCCATAACAGCACCTCCGGAGAAAGCAATTTTTAGTGCCTTTGCCATTCCTGATTCCTGGGCTGCAAATGTAGTTCTTGTGTTTGCTTTAGTGGCTATTTTCATACCAATATATCCTGCTAAGGCAGAGCAAGCTGCCCCTAGAATAAAAGAAATACCGGTTATTCCCCCTCTAACCCAAAAAATAATAATAGCAATTATTGCAACAAAAAATATTAAAATTGAGTATTCCCTTTTGAGAAATGTCATAGCACCTTTCTCGATAGAGCCTGATAGTTGTTGCATTAAATCATTTCCCGGTTTTTCTGAAACCACATTTTTTGCAAGCACCATAGCATAAAATAATGAAATTAAACCACTTACAATAATCATTAGCTTTATTACAGTCATTTTTTTTAACTCCTTTATTTAACTAATAAAAATATACTTTTAATCTTTAATTGATAATATTATTGACTATTTTATACACATATAATACTTTATATTCCTATATTAACTACTAAATTACAAGGTGGCTTCCTTTTTAAAATTAATGGAAACCACCTTGTATTTACAATTATTACATAACTAATATATTTTTAATGCTATATTAATTTTTCAGTTTTATTCTTTTAACACAGCATGAGCAGCAGATAGTCTGGCTATTGGAACTCTAAATGTAGAGCAGCTTACATAATTCAATCCTACTTTATGGCAAAATTCAACTGAGCTTGGTTCTCCCCCATGTTCACCACATATACCTACTTCTAAATCAGGTCTTGTTTTTCTTCCCAATTCTGTTCCGGTTCTTACTAATTTTCCAACTCCATCGACATCCAATACTTCAAAAGGATTTTCTTTTAAAATTCCCTCTTCAACGTATTTTAATAAAAATTTCCCTTCTGCATCATCCCTGCTTATACCAAAAGTTGTTTGGGTTAAGTCATTAGTTCCAAATGAGAAAAATTCCGCATATTCTGCAATTTCATCGGCTGTTAATGCAGCTCTGGGTAACTCAATCATGGTTCCCACTTTATATTCAAGTTTTACGTTTTTATCCTTAATAATCTTCTCAGCAATTTGTTTTGTTTTGTTGTAAATAGGTTTCAACTCATTGATATGGCCAATTAAAGGAATCATTATTTCTGGTTTTATATTTATACCATTATCCTGCAATTCTACACTGGCTTCGATAATAGCCCTCACTTGCATCTCATAAATTTCAGGATATAACAAACCTAAGCGACAACCTCTCAATCCAAGCATAGGATTCATTTCCTGTAACATCCTTATTCTTTCAAGAATTTTTTCCTGTTTGTCGAGTTCTGCCTTATTTTGTGGTTTTTCTAATCTTAATTTTGTAACATTTACTAATGTTTCTTCAAAATTAGGTAAAAATTCATGTAAAGGGGGATCTAGTAAGCGAATAATAACCGGTAACCCTTGCATTGCTTTTAATATACCTAAAAAGTCGCTTTTTTGCATTGGAAGCAATTTGTCTAATTGTTCCTGTCTTGCTTTTTTCGTATCAGAAATAATCATAGCCTGTACAATTGGAAGTCTCTCAGGTGCCATAAACATGTGCTCTGTTCTGCATAAACCAATACCTTCAGCACCCAGATCTCTAGCTTTTTGAGCATCTTCAGGTGTATCAGCATTAGCATATACACCAAGTTTTCTGATTTCATCAGCCCAGGAAAGGAGTAATTTAAATTCTTCACTCATTTTCGGCTCTATCATCGGAACTTTACCTTTATAAACATTTCCAGTTCCACCATCTATTGTAATATATTCACCCTTTTTAACAACTTGATCATTTTTGATAGTAAATATCCCTTTTCCGGAATTTATAGCAATATCGCTGCATCCTGCTACACATGGCATACCCATACCTCTTGCTACAACTGCTGCATGGCTTGTCATACCCCCACGACTTGTTAAAGTTCCTTTAGATGCAACCATTCCATGAATATCATCCGGGGTTGTTTCAGTTCTGACTAATATAACATCTTCACCATTTCCCCCCATTTCTTCAGCTTCATCAGCTGTAAAAACAACTTTACCACTTGCTGCCCCTGGTGAAGCAGGTAATCCTTTTGCTATAACCGTAATATCTGCTTCCGGATCAATTCTTCTATGTAGTAATTGATTAAGCTGAATTGGTTCAATTCTCATCACGGCTGTTTCTTTATTAATTATTCCCTCTTTAACCATATCAACTGCAATTTTTAATGCAGCTTGCGTAGTACGTTTACCTGTTCTGGTTTGTAATAGATACAGTTTATTCTTTTCAATTGTAAATTCATAATCCTGTACATCTTTATAATTATTTTCCAATATTTTTACAGTTTTTATTAATTCATCATATACTTTTGGCATATCATTTTTTAATTCATCTAAATGTTTTGGTGTTCTAATGCCAGCTACAACATCTTCTCCCTGTGCATTTAATAAATATTCACCATAATTTTCTTTTTCACCAGTTGAAGGATTTCTGGTAAATCCAACACCAGTGCCTGAATCGTAACCCATATTTCCAAATACCATTTCCTGTACATTAACTGCTGTCCCTAAATCATCAGGTATTTTATTGATTTTACGATAAGTTATTGCACGCTTATTATCCCATGAGCTGAATACTGCTTCTATAGCCATATTTAACTGTTGTTTAGGATTATCCGGAAATTCTCTTCCAGTTTCTTTTTTAACCAACTCTTTATACTTTCTAACAATTTCTTTTAAACCCTCAGTATCGATATCGGCATCAATTTCTACTTTCTGCTTTTCCTTAATCATCTCCAGTATTTCTTCAAAAAATTCACTCTTTATTCCCATTACAACATTTCCAAACATCTGTATGAATCTTCTGTAGCTATCATATGCAAATCTTTCATCTTTTGTTTTGCTGATAATTCCCTGAATTGTGTTTTCATTCAATCCAAGGTTTAGAATTGTATCCATCATACCAGGCATTGAAATTGCTGCTCCTGAACGAACTGAAACTAATAATGGGTTTTCTGGGTCTCCAAAAATTTTACCAGCGTTTTTTTCTAATGTTTTTAGGTTTTTATCGATTTGTTCAAGTAATCCTTCTGGAAATTTATTATCGTTTGTATATTCGATGCAAGCCTCTGAAGTAATTGTAAAACCTTTGGGAACTGGTATTCCCATTTTAGTCATCTCAGCTAAATTGGCACCTTTACCACCTAATAATTTTTTCATGTCTTTATTTCCTTCATCGAAGAAATAAACGTATTTTTTCATTTTTATTTTTCTCCTCTCTTATAGCAATCATAAAAATAAATATTTTTATAATAAAAATATTAAATATAATTGTTAAAAAGTATATTAGGATTATTTATCCCTTGGCAAGAGCAATCTTGGATAAATCAGCAACTACACAATACATGTCTGTAATGTTTTTCAATAAAGCTAAACGGTTCTTCTTTATTTCTTCATCTTTATCCATTACCAATACATTATCAAAAAATATATCAATTGATTCAGTAATAGATTCTAAAGTATCGAAAATCTCTCTATAATTTTTTTTATCCAATGCTTTCTTGATATTATCATTAGTTTTTATATAATTCTCATATAATATTTTTTCTTCTACTTCTTTAAATATTGATTGATTAATCTTATAATACTCTGTATTTTTTGAAAGATTGTAAGTTCGAGTAGCTGCAGTAATAATTCTATTAAACTTGGGTAGTTTATAAATACCTTGAATTGCTTCTATTCTTAAAAATGCATCAATTACATTATTTGGCTTTAACAATAAAACAGCATCTACAATATCATAATTATATCCCTTTTCAATAAAAAGATATCTTAATCTTTGTAGAATAAACTCTTTTATTTTTAATTTCAATTCTTCGATATTAATGTTTATACTAAAGGAATCATTACTTAATAAAAGATTAATATTATGGTTAATTATTTCATCAAAAGATATATTTATATTATTAGAAAGTAATATATTAATAATACCCAGAGATTGTCTTCTCAATGCATATGGGTCCTGAGATCCATCAGGAATATTGTTATTAACAAAACAAGATGTAATATTATCTAGTTTGTCAGCAATGCTAAGAATAGTACCATAAATTGTATTTGGTAAACTATCATCAGAAAACCTTGGTAAGTAATGTTCAAAAATAGCATCAGCTACTGCCCTGTCTTCTCCTTGCAAAATAGCATATTCTTTCCCCATAATCCCCTGCAGTTCAGGGAATTCTTTTACCATTTCTGAAACTAAATCTGACTTGCATAATTGCGCCGATCTTTTCAAAATTTTAACTGATTCCCGGTCTAATTTCATTTTATTTCCTATTATCTCACTTAGCGCTATTATCCTTTCAACTTTATCGTACATGGAGCCTATGTTTTCCTGATAAATTACATCTTTTAACTTTACCAAAAAATTATCTAATGGTTTTAGTTTATTATTAGAAACTCTTTGGTCTTCCTGGTAAAAGAATTTGGCGTCTTCCAGCCGAGCCTTTAAAACTCTTTCATTTCCTTGAATTATACTATTTTTGTAGGTACTTTTGTTGCCATTTATTACAACAAAGAAAAATGGTAGCAATCCATCTTTTTTTGAATAAACAGGAAAATATTTTTGATGTTTTATCATTACTGCTTCTAATACTTCAGGCGGGAGTTTGAGATAACTTTCATCATATTTACCCAACAGGACTCTTGGATATTCTACTAAATTTTTAACTTCATCCATTAACTTTTCATCTATATAGTCTTTTCCTGATATTTTCTTGGTGTTATTATTTATTTGCTTGAGAATAATTTTCTTTCTTTTTTCGGGATCTATTATTACGAAACATGTTTCCATTATTTTTGAATATGCTTCAGCGGAATATATTTTTACCGGTTTTGGGTGGAGAAGTCTATGTCCGTAAGAAATACAATCAGATTTTATATTCTCTAATTCAAAGGGAACGATTTTATCATCCAATAACGCCACCATCCATCTAATTGGCCTGATAAAACGAAAAGAATTATTACCCCATCTCATTGATTTGGAAAAGTTTAATCCATTAATGAGATTTAAACATAACTTTGGTAATAGTGTTTCAGTCTTTTTCCCTTCAATATTCTTTTCAACAAATAAATAATCACCTTTTTCAGTACTTTCTGCTATTAATTCTTCAACTTTTACATGGTTTGCATTAGCAAACTTAATTGCCGGTTTTAAGGGAGAACCGTTACTGTCAAATGATATATTTTTTGAAGGACCTTTTATTTTTTTAGATATATCTCTTTGTTTAGATTTTATATTATCAATATATATTGATAATCTTCTTGGTGTACCAAATGTCTGGACATTCCCGTGATCAATATTTAATTCCTTTAAATCTTTTATGGCAATATTTTTTAAATCAACTATTGCCTTATCTATGTAAATAGGAGGTATCTCTTCAACTCCTATTTCTAAAATAAATGTATGCATTTATCAATCCTCTTTTAATAGCGGAAATCCTATTATTTCTCTTTGTTCAATATAATGTTGTGCACATAGCTTGGCTAATTCTCTTACTCTTGCTATATATCCGGTTCTTTCAGTCACACTTATTGCCCCCCTAGCTTCTAAAAGGTTAAATGTGTGTGAACATTTTAATGTATAATCATATGCTGGTATTGGTAACTTTTTCACTGCTAATCGCTTTGCTTCTTTTTCATAAACTTTAAATAAAGAAAAAAGCATTTTTACATCAGCTTCTTCGAAATTATATTTTGATTGTTCGACTTCGACTTGATGCTGGATTTCTCTATAGGTTATATCTTTATTCCACAATAAATCATAAATATTGTCTTTCTGCTGCACTACCATTGCAAGTCTTTCAATCCCATAAGTAATCTCAATAGATATTGGCTCTAAGTCTATACCACCAGCTTGCTGAAAATAAGTGAATTGAGTTATCTCCAAGCCATCTAATACAACTTCCCATCCTAAACCCCAGGCTCCTAAAGTTGGTGCTTCCCAATCACCTTCCATAAATCTGATATCATGTTCTCTTCTTAAGATTCCTATTTTTTCAAGGCTTTCTAAATACCAATCCTGTATATTAGCGGGTGACGGTTTTATAATTACCTGAAACTGAAAATGCTGCTGAACTCTATTGGGATTTTCACCATATCGTCCATCAGATGGTCTACGGGAAGGTTCAACATAAGCTGTTTTCCAGGGTTCTGGACCTAAAACCCTTAAAAATGTCGCAGGGTTCATTGTTCCAGCTCCAACCTCAGTGTCATATGGAGTTAAGATAATACACCCTTTTTCGCTCCAAAACTTTTCTAAATTAAAAATTGTTTCTTGAATATTCAATACATTCATCCTTTTTTATAAACAAAATCCCTCTCCAGTTTACCTTTGAATAGCTTCGATTGTATCTATTTCCATTGGGAGGGACTTAATATCTTATTAAATATAACAAAATCATTTTATGATGTCAAAAAAAGATTTACTATTTTTACTATATAATATTAGTATTTTTTAAGAAAGTATTTGAGCTACATTAGATTAATGTTTACTTTTTAAATGATCTTAATTTATTGACAAATTCCTGGCTCTTATTGTTAATATCAAAATAATAAGACATATATTTTTCAGTTATTTTACTTAACTGACACAACTCACAATCTATAACTTTTTTATTATGTATCATTGCCAAATCAGCAACAATTATTCTCTTTAATAATTTTAAACAATAATTTGATATTTTTATTTGATAGCAATTTTTACTACCACTACAAGCATTACAAACTATCCCTCCCTTTTTTATATCAAAAGTATGATAATCACTATTCTTTACAGATTGATTGCAATTAATACATTTTTTTAGTTCTGGCTGAAAACCTAGTATATTGGTTAATTTCCATTTGAATGCTTCTGTTAAGAGGGTGATGTTTTTTTCATCGTTCAAAAATTCCAACATATCAGTAAAAATATTATAAATTTGTTCATTTGGGTCTTCTTCTTCTGTTATCCTGTCAATAATTTCAGCACATTGAATTGCTAAGGCATAGCGATTTAAATCCTTGGAATTTAAAAAAAAGGATTTAACAATCTCTGTCTGACTTATAGTATATAAATTTTTCCCTTTATAAACTAAAAGTTTTACTCTGGTAAGATTTTCGAGACTACTTCCAAATTGACTTCTTGTTTTTCTGATTCCTTTAGCTATTGCCCTTATTTTTCCATAATTACGGGAAAATATTATTACAATTTTATCAGCTTCATTTAATTTTATATTTCTGATAACGATTCCTTCTGTTTGAAATAACCTGTTCATTATTTATATTAGTCTCCTGAAAACAACAAATCATAAAAACGATTACACTAAAACTGTTAAGATAAACTACAATAACATTAAAGCAAAAAACTTTTCTTATAATATTATTTCCTTTTTTTATTGAATATATAGTTTAATTATTAATACAAATTTTTTGTATTAATAATTAATGAAAAAAATGTAATCGCAAAGATGTATTAATAAACTTAATTACTTCTCTGCGATTACATTATATTTCTAATTACTTATTGTTTTACACTTTTCTTATTTCAATCTTGATCTGAAACTCCACTTTGCTTTTTCTGTCGAGTGTATTGGATATAAAGAACGGCACCCAATATCACAATTCCCGGGATGTCTGTTACAATATTTGGGGTTAACAATAAAACTGCACTAATAGCTAATAAAAATCTCTCAATTTGCCTTGTCCTTGTTAACAGATAGCCACCTGCAGCAGATCCTAAGGCTAATACACCAGCCAGTGAGGTAATAATCAACAATACTGTGCGGAACCAGTTTCCACCCAATCCAAGTAATGCAGGATCAAGCGCAAATATAAAAGGTATCATGAATCCTGCAATTGCCAATCGAAGGGCATTTAATCCTGTTTTCATAGTATTACCACCTGCTATTCCGGCACCAGCATATGCTGCTACTGCAACTGGTGGTGTTACATCAGCTATGACTCCAAAATACAAAATAAATAAATGTGCAGCCAGAGGAAGAACACCCAGTTGTACTAATGCAGGTGCAGCCATAATTGATAAAATTATATATTTAGCAGTGGTAGGTAATCCCATCCCCAGCAATATAGATGCAATCATAGTAAATATTAAAGTCAAAAATAAATTTCCCCCACCTAAGGCTACCAGTCCACTGGCAATCTTCAGTCCTAATCCCGTCAAGGTAACCACTCCTACTACCATCCCGGCGCAGGCACAAGCGGCTGCCACACCTAAAGCTCCTCTTGCTCCATCTTCAAAAGCACCTAATAATCCTTTAAAATCCAGTCTTGTTTCTTTTTTCAGCATACAAAATGCTATGGTTAATACGATTGCCCAGAAGGCAGCAAATAATGGTGTGTATCCATTAACCAGGAAGTAGACTAACCCAATAATGGGTATTATAAGATGACCTTTCTCAGCTAATACCTGTTTTGCCTTAGGTAATCTTTCCTTTGGTAATCCCTTTAATCCATATTTACAGGCTTCCAGATGTACCATGGTCATAACTGCTATATAATAAATCAATGCTGGTATTACTGCCGCGGCAGCAATTTCAATATATGGAATTTCTAAAAATTCTGACATTACAAAGGCGGCAGCTCCCATAACCGGGGGAAGTATTTGACCACCGGTAGATGCTGCAGCTTCTACTGCTCCGGCAAAATCTTTTTTATAACCGATACTTTTCATTAAAGGAATGGTAAAACTACCGGTTGTTACAGTATTGGCAACAGAACTTCCATTAATTGAACCCATAAAGCCACTGGCAATAACTGCTACTTTCGCAGGTCCTCCTGTGGTATGTCCTGCAAGTGCCATAGACATATCTATAAAAAATTTCCCCATACCGGTCTTATTCAGGACAGCACCAAACAAAATAAATAAAAATACAAAAGAAGAGGAAACTCCTAGTGGTATTCCAAAAATACCCTCTGTTCCTAAATACAAGTGTTCTATAATTCTTTCAATAGAGTAACCGCGGTGTGCAAAAAACCCGGGCATATAAGGGCCAAAATAAGAATACAATAAAAAAACAAGAACAACTATTGGTAATTCCGGTCCAATTGACCTTCTTGTTCCTTCCAATACAAGTAATATACAGATACCCCCAAAAATAATATCCAAGCTGGTTGGTAACCCGGAACGAATAACAAGCTCATTGTAATAAATAATATGGTATAAACATACAATCGCTCCTAATATACAAAATATTAAGTCATAAATTGGAATCTTGTTTTTAAGGTTTTCTGGAACTTTTTTTGTAATAGGATAAAGAAGAAAAATTAATGCCAGGGTAAAAGCTAAATGTAATGCCCTCTGTTTTAGTGCAAGCCATAAACCAAATCCTCCTGTATAAAAATGAAATATTGACATGCTTATTGCAATAATTGATATAATAATAGCAATAATCCCAATTGGTTTTCTAACATTAGATTCTGAGTCATACTGCTCTAATATTTTTTGAACATCAATTTTTCCTTCATCTTTTGCCTGTTCATGAAGACTTTTAACAGGCTTGATGTCTTTTTCCTGATTATTTTTCATATTTAATAATCCCCCTAAATTCTAGATAAGATATTTCTTATATAGATACTTTAATATATTATCCTCATTTATATTAATTATCACAACTGAATCTCCAACTGTCTTCGATAAATCTATTTCTTTACCATTAAATATAAAATAATTTTCTCTAATCCTACCAATTCGATAATATAAAGGCATTTTTATTACTCTTGACATATTTTTTATTTTAAAAAGATTGTCTTCATTAACAAAAATCTCATTATCAAAAGCTGCATATGGCAGTCCCGCACCATGATCAAGAAAATGGGTTTCTACCAATATTAGAATACCTTTATTGTTTATCTGAAAAATTTCCCATACTGGTGTTTTGGAAACTGAATGTGTATATTTCAATGTGAAATGCTCGTTGGGATTAATTCTTTCTACGAGTAATTTTTTACCATCATTAAAATTCTCTACAGTAAGAAAATGTATTTTACAAAAAAATAATATTATAGATAATATTAATAGAATAGAAACAATTAATAAAAACGGTATTTTTGTATTTTTCATTAAAGGATTACTGCTATAAATATTTTAATTTTCATACATATAAGAATCAGGGCACCTCTTAAGGTGCCCTGATTCTTTTTATATTTTATTCAATCAGACCAATTTCTTTGTAATATAATTCTGCACCAGCATGTAATGGAACACCCATTCCATCTAAGGCTGTTTCTAATGTAATATCTTTTCCTTTGGCATGGGTTTGGGCTAATATATCTGTATTTTCCCATAAAGCTTTAGTCATTTTATAAACTAAAGTGGGATCCAATTCAGAATCACAAATCCAGAGAGCAGGAGTTGCCAATGCAGCTACTGGTTCTTCCTGTCCAGCGTACATGCCTGCTGGAATTTCAGTAAGACCATAGTAAGGAATTTCCTCAACTAATTTTGCCGCAACTTCTAAATCTACCGGTATTAGCACAATATCCCTGACAGTTGCTATATTAATAACGCTGGATGTGGGGAAACCTGCAGTAGTAAAGCCAGCATCGATTTGGCCATCGATTAATCGGTCTGCTACTTCATTAAAATCAATATAATCTATTTTCAAATCATCGAAAGATAGTCCGTGTGCCTGTAGTATAATTTCGGCATCAGCTGCTGTTCCACTGTTAGGTGCGCCAACTCCCACGCTCTTCCCTTTTAAATCTGCAATAGATTTTACTCCAGATGCTTTAGTAGCAATAATGTGGATAGTTTCTGGATACAATGAAGCTATCCCCCTTAAGTTGGTAATGGGTTCTGTATCAGACAATATACCTGTTGCACTATAAGCCCAATATGTGGTATTTGCCTGAGAAAATGCTGTTTCTATTTGATGTCTACCTATTAAATTACAATTAGCTACTGATGCATTTGCGGTTTGAGCAGTAACAACTACGCCTTCTATATTATTTGATAGCATTTGTGCTAAGGCACCACCAAGTGGATAGTATGTTCCACCTGTTCCACCTGTTGCAATTGCTAAAAATTTCATTTGTGCAGATCCAGTAAAACTCATTGACAATAATAAAGTACCAATTATTAATATTGTTAATATTTTTCTCATGATTACCTCCATAAATATATTTTTTACTTTTTTTACATCATCTATATATTTTTTATAATAGTATCACTTCCCTTCATTCTAAAATGTATTCTATGTTGTTTGTAATTATTTTTGTTTCTCTTTTATTATGCACCATATACAAGAAAATTTCAATTTTTTTGAAGGTCCTCTATAAGTCTTTAACTTTTAAAAAATTTTTAGTATGATAATTCATTTATTAATTGTTAGTAAATATCTCATTTAACATAAAAGATCTGGTTACTTATAATTAATCTTTAAGTATTTTATCTGTTATTTTTAGAATTCTATCCTCTTCATTTTTCATTTTGTCGAATTCTTCATCAGAATTATGATCATAACCTAATAAGTGTAGTAAACCATGAGTTATCAAGATATTTATCTCTTGCATCAAGGATATTTCTGCTAATTCTGCATTTCTCTGAGCTGTTTCTATAGATATTACAATGTCTCCTAAAAGAAAATCATCAATTTCATCATTATCTGTGAAACTATCCAGCCCTTCACTCATACTGAAAGACAGTACATCAGTAGGAGTATCCTTATCTCTGTAAACTTTGTTCAAATATTGTATTTCCCGATCAGATGTTAACAGCAAGCTTACTTCACTATTCTTTTTTATCTCCATTACTTCCATTGCTGTTATTAATATTTTTTCTATTATCTGAAAATTTAGCTTCTTTTTCTGTTTGTTTTTTATTCGAACTATCACTTTGATTTCTTTCCTTTTTTAATTTATTAATCAATTCCTCATCCGGATATTCTACTCTATTATGAAACATGCCAGTTAATATTCTAGAGAAAACATCTTTTATTTTATCTAAATCTCTTAAGGTTAGATTACATTCATCTAATTGTCCATTTTCCAAATTTCTTTTTACAACATTCTGGGTTAAATTTTTTATCCTGCTAGAAGTAGGATTATTGAGTGTACGGGCTTCTGCCTCAAGAGAATCTGCTAATAATATTATACCGGCTTCCTTTGTTTGCGGCTTAGGTCCTGAATATCGATAGTTTTCTTCATTAACAGATGTGTTTTTTGATTCATTAGATTGTAAAGCACGATGGTAAAAATAGGTAATTAAACCAGTTCCATGATGCTGGTTTATAATATCAATAATTGCCTTTGGTAATTTGTATTTTTTGGCTAAATCCACTCCGTCTTTAACATGAGAGGCAATTACCAACGCACTTAAACTTGGCTCCATGTCATCATGTGTGTTTTTATAAGCTTCCTGGTTTTCGGAAAAAAAGTATGGCCTTTTTAGTTTTCCAATATCATGATAATAAGCCCCAACACGTGTTAACAGAGAGTTTGCGCCTATCTCTTCAGCTGCTGTTTCTGCTAAATTACCTACTACAACACTATGGTGATATGTTCCCGGAGCTTCTACTAATAACTGCTTTAATAAAGGTTGATTTGGATTTGATAATTCCATTAATTTAAATGATGATGTTATGTCAAAAAAACTTTCTAAAAAGGGAAGTACACCAATAGTTAATATTGCTGAAATAAAACCGTTTAGCGCACCCCACATACTATTTTCTAATAGTGACTGGGGAGAAGATCTTTGAACCAGCCCAAGCGCAAGGATTGTAAATATATTGGTAGCAGCAATCAGAAGGCCTGCCCTGGTGAGATTAGATCGCTGAGTAGCTTTACGGATACTAAAAATTGAAATAAATCCTCCAGCTAAAGCAACTATCATATAATTTATTTCACCTAAAAATATAAACCCAATATTTGAACTTATAATAAAAGTCATCCATAATGCCAACCTTGAATCGATAGTGATGGCTATCAGCATTGAAGCAGATGCAACTGGAATTAGATATCCGGAAATTTCTCCTGAAACCTTTGCAATAAGAATAATGGAAATATATATTATACTTAACAAAATAAGTTTATTTACATCATCGAATATTTTTTTATGAAATGTAAATATATAAAGTCCAATTAGAAAAATAAACAAAGAGTCTATAAAAAATAATCCAAGTATATTTTGGTAATGTAAAATCGGGTTTTGCAATCCCAATGCCTTCATTTTTTCTATATGTTCAGCATTTACTATCTCACCTTTTCTGATAATTATCTGGTCTTTTCTTATAATACTTTTAACATCTCTTACTGCGTCTATAGAATCCTGTATTTTCTTTTCTGTTGCCTCTATATCCAAAAATAAACTGGGTTTCAAAAAAGACTCTCCCATTTCACTGGCAATAATGGCCAGATATGGGTTTGTGGCTTGTTCACTTATTTCTCTTGCAATTTGTTTTTTTGCCTCTTCAATATCTGCCTCTTTAATACCCTGTTCCATGATTTTTCTTATAGATAAAAATAGCCATTGTTCAATTTCCTGAAGTGAATCAGTATCAATTGTTATCAAATTGCTTATTGTTGAATTTTCAATGTCTAAAGAGTATTTCTCTCTTATTTCAATCAATTCATTATTATTGAAATAATTATTTACATCTCTAATCTCTAAAACGTCATTTTCGCTTTGACTGGCATTATATTCATTCCTTAACTCTTTTAAATCAGCAAAAAAGTTACTAAGTTCATTTTCTACATTTTCAATACTGGCAAGATTTAAATTGTAAACTTCTCTTATTGATTTTGCTGCTTCTTCTTTTAATTTTACTGTCGCGTTTTCATCTGTATATTCAATGGTTTCTCTCGCAATAATATCCTTAGTAGCAACTTCGCCTTCTTTTAGTGTTACTCTTCCAGGAATAAAATTAATAGACAAAATAAATGTAATTGACAAAACAAGAAGTAAAAATATTATTAGTTTTTTCAGGATACTTTTCTGAAAAATATTACGAGCATTTTTTGTGAATTTATCTTTTTTCATTTTCCTGTTCTTTAGTCCTGTTTTCTTTAAAAGATTTTTTTATTTCACTTCCCGTGTTATTATCACTTTTTTCGTAGGCTTTTATTATCTCTTTCACCAATCCGTGTCTGACAACATCATTTTTTTCCAGATTAACAAATTCTATTCCCTTTATATCATTTAATATATTGGATATCTTAACCAGTCCTGAGTTTTTGCTTTCAGGTAAATCAATCTGTGTAATATCCCCGGTCACAATGATTTTAGAGCCAAATCCGAAACGGGTTAAAAACATTTTCATTTGGCCTAATGTTGTATTTTGTGCATCATCTAATATAATAAATGAATTATTCAAAGTTCTGCCACGCATGTAGGCTAATGGGGCAACTTCAATAATTCCACGATCTAAATAGTGCTGAAATTTATCAGAGGGCATCATTTCAAAGATTGCATCATATAATGGTCTAAAATAAGGGTCTATTTTTTCCATAAAATCCCCTGGTAAAAAACCAAGGCTTTCACCTGCCTCTACAGCTGGACGTATCAATATAATTCTGTCTACTTCTTTCTTTTTTAGTGCAGAAATAGCTATTGCAACCGCTAAATATGTTTTTCCACTACCAGCTGGACCAATTACAAATAGTATATCATTATTTTGTATCTTTTCTAATATTCTTTTTTGTCCAAAAGTCTTTGGTCTTATAATTTTATCCTTTTTAAAAACATGAATTTCTTCCTCGTATAATTGCTCGATATGAAATGTGCAATTTTCCTTAATCATATCGATCTGATATTTTATTTCTGATAACTTTACAGAATGTCCTCCCCGTATTATTACCAGCAAATCTTCTATGACCTTTACAGCTTTGCATACATTATCTTTTTCTCCCGTCACAGTAAGGTTACTATTTCTATTTGAAATAATAACTGATAAAGATTGGCTTATCATTTTTATGTTAGAATCAAGGCTCCCAAAAAGTTCTCTCAGCTCTTCTTTACTTTTTATAATAATTGATTCTTCAATTATATCTTCATTCATTATTATTTTCTCCATTTTATCAATATAATTAAGATATTATAATTTTCTGTTATGTTTAACCAAAATATATTATTTTAATTCTTATCATTAATTACTATTTTATATATATGATTTTAAAAGACAAAATATTATAACTAATTTAAAATGTTTTTGCAAAAAAAGTAGACAATAGTTAATTTAATTTATACTTTTATACTGTTTTAAGTATATATCTTTTATATTCATCAATGTTATTTTTTATTTAAAAAAATAGAAGGCCCTGTTTTTACCTGGACCTTCTATTTTTATCAGAGATATTATTTTAAATTGTTTATTATTTTTTCTTGCTATTTGATAAAGCAAATTTGCCTTTTCAACTCTGAAATTATAAAATTTCAGAAAATTAATTTCTTCCTCTCCTCTTCTTTTTTCTCTGGGCAGCTATTAATTTTCTCTTTCTTCTTTCACTTGGCTTTTCATAATATTCGTGTCTCTTAATATCTGATATAATGCCACTTTTTTGACATTCTTTTTTAAATCGCTTTAGTGCATGATCAAATTCTTCATCTTCTCTTACCCTTATTGTTGCCATACATTCACCCCCTTTTTGCCGTGATAAGCAATCAATATGCTAAAAACAGCCAAGTTATTTTACATTATATATTATAGTTTAAAAATGTTCAAGAAAACATTATCTTTATTTTATAGTCATTGTGTTCTTATTGTTACAGGTATATTATTCTTAATATAATTACTGTAGCTACTTTCGGCACTAAAAAGTTATTATTTTATTAACAGAAATAAAGTAATTCTCCATTTTCTTTACTTAATTTCCCTATTATGCTAAACTTAAAAAGTTATAAATTTTATAAAATGAAAGGAGAACATCTAATTGATAGTAAAACAAAAAGTATGTAGAATAACTATTTTTCTTTGTGCTGCTTTATTAATTTTAATGTCACTTTCCATGCAAGTATTATCTGAACAAGATCAAGAAAATAATGAAGTAGTATTAGCCACCATTAATGGAGAGGTTATTTCCCTTGAAACTTTCGAAAGTTTCTGGAATATAATTCCTGATAGTTATAAGGTACAGTTAAATAAGGAAGACGTGTTAGAACAAATAATTACTCAGACATTGTTAATTCAGAAAGCTGATGAACTAAACCTACGAGAGGACCCTGATCTTAGTTTTCAAATAAAAAATGCTATTGATCAGATATTGATACAGTCACTATTAGAAAAAGAGATTATTGAAAAAACTGACTTAACAGAAAAAGATATTGAAGATTATTATGAAGAAAACAAAGAAACGTATTGGCATGATGAAGAAATTCATGCATTGAATATTCTTGTAGAAACTGAGGAAGAGGCTGAAGATATAATTAAAAAGATTGAAAGCGGTGAAGATTTTGCATCCCTGGCAGAAAATCATTCCATTGCTTCCAGTGCTTCTAATGGTGGCGATATCGGCTTTATTAGCAAGGGAACTTTAAGATCTGAGATTGAAGAAAAATTATTTATTCTTGAACCTGAGGAAGTAAGTGAAATTATTCCAGTAGAAAATGGTTTTCATATTTTTAAAGTAGTAGAAAAAAACCCTTCAGGCTACCTTGAAATAAACGAGGTTAAAAACGAAATTGAAACTCAGTTATTACCAGTAAAACAACAGCAGGCTTTTGATGAATACCTGAAGAATATTGAAGAAAATGCAATAATAGAAAAAAATATTGAGCTACTTTCTGAAGAAGAGAACAATGAACCAGATAGACAGGAACAGGATTAGCAAAAATATAGATAACCATTATTTTTATTCATTATAAAAACATGAACCAGGATAAAACGTAAAGGTAGAGAAATTAATTTTTCTCTACCTTTTTTAATGGTGCATACTTTAATGAAAGTCTTTTAATCCCATAAAATTTGAAATTTACAGTAACATAGCAATCATTTCCAGTCTCTTTTTTGTTTATAATACTACCTTCACCCCAGTCTGGATGACAAACAACATCATCAATGAAAAGTTCTTTTTTATCCCTTTTCAGTGTTTCATAACCTGAATTAATGTTGAATCCATTTGATAGTATTTTTGCTTTATCCAGATATCTTTTAGGTATTTCAGAAAAAAAACGTGATGTTTTATTAAATACTGTTTTCCCGTCCATATTTCTTCGCCAGGTATAAGTTAAATACAACAAATCTATGGCTCGAGTCATACCTACATAACATAATCTTCTTTCTTCTTCCAACTCTACCTGACTGGAGAAACTTCTATTATGTGGGAAGATTCCTTCCTCTAAACCTGTTAGAAATACAACCGGAAACTCAAGCCCCTTAGCACAATGTAATGTCATTAAATTAACAGCATTTTTGTTATCTGAATTATCAAGACTATCAACACCTGAAATAAGTGATACATAGGTTAAAAAATCATTGAGCTTGGCTTGTGTATTATGCTTTTCATATTCTCTGACAGATTGGATAAATGCTTTTACATTCTCAATTTTATTTTCCGTTTTTATCTGGTCATCATCATCTCTTATTAAATTGTAGTATTCTACTCTTTTTATCAATTGCTCTATAACAAAAGATATCTTATCCTGATTTTTTCTAAGATAATTGAATGTTTGGAGATAGTTGATTATTTTTTCCTTATTGTTTTCATTAATCCTACTTCCTGGGCTCTGAATAAATTCAGGCAAAACATCTAAAATAATCCTCTGCTCGTGGTTTGCTATATAATTTATTTTTTTAAAACCCATTTCTCCTATACCCATCCTATCCATCTCTAACCATCTTTTTATACATTCCTTGTCATCAGGGTTATAAATAATCTTTAAAAGATACAAAATATTTTTTATTTCTTTTCTATCATAAAATCTTATTCCACCAATCAACCTAAAAGGTATGCTGTTTTTAGCAAACACTTCTTCGAATGATCTTGATTGAGCATTAGTGCGATATAGTAGTGCAATATCCCGCCATTTTAGTTTTTTGTGCTTCACTATATTTTTAATTTCTCTAGCAATGAATTCTGCTTCATCAAATGCACTACTTGCTTCATAATACTTTATTTTTTCGCCACCTTTTCGAGTAGTCCACAATCTTTTTTCTTTCCTGTAAGTATTGTTCTTTATAACAAAAGAGGCGGCTTTAAGTATATTTTCTGAGGATCGATAGTTTTGCTCAAGTTTAATTACTGTACTCTCTGGAAAATCTTCTTCGAAGCTTATAATATTTCCCAATTCTGCACCTCTAAACCTGTAAATACTCTGGTCAGGATCTCCAACTACAAACAAATTTCTTCTTTTTTTTGAAAGCAATTTTATTAAAATATATTGTGCGTGATTGATATCCTGGTACTCATCAACCAAAATATATTTAAATTTTTCTTGATAATATTCTAAAATATCAGGGTGTTTTTTAAATAATTGTACAGTTTTTACTATCAAATCACTGTAATCCAATGATTGGTTATTTTTTAGCTCTTCCTGATATTTTTTATACACCTTACTAATTATTTTATTATAAAAACCAATCGCGTTGTCATAAAAGTCATTTTCATCAATCAGCTTGTTCTTAGAATTTTCAATTATATTACTTATTGTTTTAACCTGATACTGTTTTGAATCTATGTCCAGCATTGAAATGCATTTCTTTATAAGCCTTTTAGAGTCATTTTTATCATAAATATTGTAGCTTTGCTGAAATCCTAAATAATTTATATGCTTATGTAATATCCTGGCACAAATTGCATGAAAAGTACCTATCCAAATATTACTAAAATCTTTATCATTAACTTTACTATCAGAACATTTAATTTCTTCTAATCTTTCTTTCATTTCGTTAGCTGCTTTATTTGTAAAGGTTACGGCTAATATATTATCTGGACTTATAGATCTTTCTTTATCATTAATTAAATATATAATATGCTGTATTAAAACACTTGTTTTTCCACTTCCGGCACCTGCAATTACCAAAACAGGTCCATCGCTTGCTTGAATTGCTTCTTTTTGTGCTTGGTTATATTTTCTTAGCATTTTGGAATCCCTTTCCTTATAACAATTTTTCACTTGATATAAAGCAATAATATAAAAACCAAAAAGAAATCCAGGGTAAATAATTTAAACCCATAATTATCCCTGGATTTCATTTAAATATATAATGTGTATTATACTAAAATTAATTAAATAAATCTTTTAATCTCTTCATGCCTTCTTCTATATCCTGCATAGAGGTTGCATAGGATAATCTTAAATATCCTTCTGATTCAAATGCACTCCCTGGCACTACAGCTACTTCTACCTTATTAAGAATATAATCTGCTAATTGCAGGGAATCTTTAATCACCATGTCATTAAATACAATTCCCGCATTAAGAAGTTTTTTAATATTTGGAAAAACATAGAAGGCACCTTTGGGAAGGTCACAACTAAATCCATTGATACTGTTTAATTCTTTAACAATATATTTTCTTCTTTTGTCAAATTCATTACGCATATATTTAATTGACTCTTGATTGCCTACCAATGCCTCAACGCTCGCTTTTTGAGCAATTGAATTTGCATTAGAAGTACATTGTCCTTGCAATTTATTCATTCCTGCAATAACCTCTTTCGGTCCAGCTGCATAGCCTATTCTCCAACCAGTCATTGCATAAGTTTTTGATACACCATTTATTAGTATCACTCTTGATTTTATATTTGAACCCAGAGAGGCAATAGAAACATGTTCTGAATCATCATATACTAATTTTTCATAAACCTCATCACTAATGCAATAAATATCCTTTTTTACTAAAAGATTGCCTATTTTTTGTAAATCTTCTTTGCTATAAACAGCTCCTGTAGGATTATTAGGGGAATTTAATAAAATGGCTTTTGTCTTATTTGTTATGTTTTTTTCAATTTCTTTAATGAGTACTTGAAATTGACTAATAGGATTTGTTTTAACAAAAATAGGCTTGGCTTGGGCTAATTTAATTTGCTCTGCATAACTGACCCAACATGGAGTGGGCAGAATTACTTCATCTCCAGGGTTACACAATGTCATTAATGTATTATAAAGAGAGTGTTTTGCCCCATTTGAAATAATAATTTCATTGACGTCATAGTTTAGATTGTTATCTAACTTTAATTTTTTAATTATTGCCTTTTTTAATTCAATTATGCCTGAGGATGTCGTATAATGAGTAAAGCCGTCCTTTATAGCTTTAATAGCTGCTTTTTGTATATTTTGTGGAGTACTAAAATCTGGCTCTCCCGCACCAAAACTAATAATTTTTTTTCCTTCATCTTTCATTCTTAAAATCTGTGCATTTATCGCTAAAGTTTGGGAGGCTTTAATATTATTTATTCTTTCTGATAAAATCATATATATTCCCTCTGTTTCCACAAATTTTTATACAAAGCTTAACCATTCACTATACTGGTTTTCTTCTCCTTTGAACACATCAAACAATTTTTTCTGTAATTGAGTGCTTATAGGACCTCTCTTACCTGATCCAATTATCTGGTTATCAATTTCTCTAATTGGAGTTAACTCAGCTGCTGAGCCTGCAAAAAAAGCCTCATCAGCTAAATATAATTCATCTCTGGCAATAAACTCTTCCTTAACTGTAAATTTCATATCAACTGCAATTTGTATTATTGTTTTCCGGGTAATTCCTTCCAGTATTGAAGTTAAAGGTGGTGTACAGATAATACCGTCTTTAATCCAGAATATATTTTCGCCCGGACCTTCTGCCACATAGCCATTGTTATCTAACAATATTGCCTCTTCTACTCCTGCTTCGACTGCTTCCATATTGGCAAAGATTGAATTAATATAATTCCCGCAGATTTTAGCTTTAGCTGATGTTGAGTTGATATGGCTTTTTTGCCATGATGATATTATAGCTTTTATTCCTTTTGCTAATGCTTCTTCTCCTAAATAAGCACCCCATTCCCATGCAGCAATCATTACCTTAACAGGACAACTAAAGGGATTTAGCCCTAATGCTTTAAAACCTCGGTACACTAATGGTCTTATATAGCAACTATCTAAATTATTTGTTTTTACCGTTTCCTTTATAGCGTTTGCTATTTCTTCTCTTGAAAAAGGTATTTCCATTTTTAATATCTTTGCTGAATTAAACAATCTGTCAACATGTTCATTTAATCTAAATACAGCGGTACCTTTCTTTGTTTTATAAGCTCGAATACCTTCAAATACACCGCTACCATAATGCAGGGCATGTGTGAGAACATGTACCTGTGCATCATTCCAGTTTACCAAAACACCATCCATCCATATTTTTTCAGCTTTCATCTTTACCCTTCCTCCTCATATTGGCTCATCCTTTTTATATACCCTACTATATATGTAGTCTATATTTCTTATAAAATAACCATAATCAAAGCATTCGTTGATATCATCATCTGATAGATATTTTCTTATTTCCTTATCATTTAACAACATTTCTTTAAAATCATTTTTATCTTCCCACGCTTTGAGAGTCTTGATCTGCACTTTTTTATAAGCATCTTCCCTTGATAATCCTTTATCGGTTAGTGCAAGTAAAACTCTTTGAGAAAATATAATACCTTTAGTTAATCTTAGATTTTTCTCCATATTGTTTTTATTTATTTTTAATTTTTCTAATACAAAATAGAATTTTTTTAACATATAATCTATTAATATTGTTGTATCAGGCAATACAATTCTTTCTACTGAAGAATTTGAAATATCCCTCTCATGCCATAAATTATTATTTTCCAATGAAGACAAGGCGTTTCCTCTAATAACTCTGGATAAACCAGAAATTCTTTCACATAAAATAGGGTTTTTTTTATGTGGCATGGCAGAAGAACCCTTTTGTCCTTCAGAAAACCCCTCTTCTAATTCTAATATCTCTGTTCTTTGTAAACTCCTGATTTCTGTTGCAAACTTTTCTAAAGATGATGCTATAATGGCTAAAATGCTTACAAAGTGTGCATGTCTATCCCGTTGAATAATCTGGCTTGATATATCAGCTGCCTTTAATCCTAATTTACTGCAGACCATTTCCTCTAACCTTGGTTCAAGATGAGCAAAAGTTCCCACCGCCCCTGATATCTTTCCGAAGGATACATCTTCTTCCAGGGTATTCTCCATTCTCTTTAAATTCCTACACATTTCTGAATACCATAGGGTAAATTTAAAACCCAAAGTTATAGGTTCAGCATGTACTCCGTGTGTTCTACCAATCATAATTGTATCTTTATTTTCAAATGCTAATTGTTTTAGGATTCTCATTAATTCTTTGATATCTTTTATAATAATAAGTGACGCTTCTTGTAAAATAAGACTCAAAGAGGTATCTAATATATCAGAAGATGTCATTCCCTGATGAAAATATCTTGAGTACTCTCCCAGATTTTCACCAACATTAGTTGTAAAAGCCAATACATCATGTCTGGTAATTTTTTCAATCTCATTTATTCTCTTGACTGAAAACGAAGCTTTCTTCTTTATCTGATCATATGTTTCTCTATCTAAAAGGCCTAATTCTTTTCTAACTTCACATACTGCTAATTCAACTTTTAACCATGAGTCATATTTCTTTTTATCACACCATAAACTTTTCATTGGCTCAAATGCATATCGATCGATCATTAAATATTGTCTCCAATTAATTTAAAAAAATTATTTGTTTTTATAGAATATTAAAAAATCAATGTAGTATTTCTTATAACTATTTATCTAATAATAGTCATGTCTCTTTCGGGTCCAACTGAGATTATTGAAACTTTACAATCAATTGTTTTTTCTATCGCCTCAACATATTTTTTTGCATTCTTGGGCAAGTCTCTATAATTTTCTACATTGCTAATATCTTCATCCCATCCGTCAAATTCTTCATAAACAGGTTCAATCTGTTTTGCTAAATAACTATCGGCCGGAAAATATTTATATATTTTATTATCAATTTTATATTCTTTGCAAATTCTAATTTTACTTAAGAAATTCAAAACATCCAATTTAGTTAACACTATCTCGGATATACCATTAATCCTGTTGGCATATTTTACAACTGGTGCATCAAACCACCCACAGCGTCTTGGTCTACCTGTGGTTGCCCCGTATTCATGTCCATATTCCCTCATTTTTTCTCCCGTTTCATCTGATAATTCAGTTGGGAATGGACCTGAACCAACTCTCGTTGTATATGCCTTGGCGATGCCTATAATTCTTGTAATAGAAAGAGGTGTTATTCCACATCCAGTACAAACACCACCGGCAATAGGATTTGACGAAGTAACATATGGATAAGTACCGTGATCAACATCGAGCATTACTCCCTGAGCACCTTCAAACAGTATATTTTTTTGTTTCTTAATATTTTCATACAGGAATAAAGAGCCATCAATTGAAAATTTTTTTATTTTTTCACCATAATTATGACATTTTTCTTTAATCTCTTTTATCTGGTCAGGAGATAATTTCACCTGGTAGTTCTGGTATAAATATTCCTGTTTTTGTTCTAATAGAATATTTAATTTATTTTCTAATCTATCTGCATGTATAATGTCACAAACCCTGATACCACTACGGGAATATTTATCTACATAAGCTGGACCAATACCTTTAGTGGTAGTACCTATTTTGTTTTTTCCTTTTTTTTCTTCATTTAATCTATCAATGATCTTATGGTACGGCAAGATAATATGGGTCTTTAAATCTACGAATAATCTCCCTTCAATATTAATACCTCTGCTGGTAATAAAATCGATTTCTTCAAACAAAGCTTCAAGATCCAAAACTACTCCATTACCTATTAAACACAATGTTTTCTGATGCAAAATACCAGAGGGTAGTAAATGAAAAATAAATTGTTCTTTTCCAACCACTACCGTATGACCTGCATTACATCCACCCTGGTATCGGGCAATTATATCATAATCTTTTGATAATAGGTCAGTAATCTTCCCTTTTCCTTCATCTCCCCATTGTGTACCTACAATTACATCAGTTGACATTTTTAACACCTTTCTTAAATATTGTTTTTTATTTTTGGTTATTTTTGTGAGCATTAAATATAATAATCTAAATAATAACTATTTTAATTCATTGTTATATATTTAATTCTAAAATATTCTTACACAAATTAATATCCGCAATATTTCTTCTTAATACTATAATTTAAGTAATTGATACTGTCTATTCCCATTCAATTGTAGAGGGCGGCTTTGAACTAATATCATAAAGAACTCGATTAATTCCTTTTACCTGATTGATTAGAATATTAGATATTCTACCTAATAAACTATGTGGTAATTTTGCCCAATCAGCTGTCATACCATCATAACTTGTAACTATTCTTAAAACAAGACTATAATCATAAGTTCTCATATCTCCCATTACCCCTACTGACTTAACCGGAAGCAGTATTCCAAAATATTGCCATAATTTTTTGTTTAAGCCTTCTTGAGCAATTTCTCTTCTGATAATCTCATCAGCTTCCCTCAGTATATCCAATTTTTTACCATCCACTTCACCTATCACTCTTATACCCAATCCAGGACCTGGAAATGGCTGTCTCCACAATAGTTTTTCAGGAATTTTAAGATTTTCTCCAATTGTCCGCACTTCATCCTTGAACAAATATTTTAACGGCTCTAATAAAGATAGTTCCATTTTTTCCGGCAAGCCCCCCACATTATGATGAGATTTTATCTTTACAGATGGTCCATTTACCGATGTACTTTCAATAACATCTGGGTAAAGCGTTCCTTGTAATAAATGGGTAACTTTACCGATCTTTTTTGCTTTTTCCTCAAATACTTTAATGAATAAATTTCCAATTATTTTCCGTTTCTCTTCCGGATCAGTAATACCTTTCAGAGCTTTAAGAAACTCTTTTGAGTAATCATATACATTTAATTTTATATCAAAACAATTTTCGAATACATCTCTTACTTCTTGTGCTTCATTCTTTCTCATAAGTCCGGTGTCAATAAAAATACAATTAAGCTGATTTTTTATAGCTTTATGGGTTAAAATTGCCGCAACTGTGGAATCAACACCACCACTCATACCTGCAACAACTTTTCCGTCCCCTATTTCCCTTTTAATCTCGTTTATAGTATTTTCAATAAAAGAATCAGGTGTCCAATTTTGAGGACATCTGCAAATATTATTTGCAAAATTATATAGAATTTCTTTGCCTTTTTCAGTATGAGTTACTTCAGGATGAAATTGTAATCCATAAATATCTCTTTTTTCATTAATAATAGCAGCTACCTTGTTATCGTGGGTAACAGCAGCTAATTCAAAATCATTTGGTAATTTTTTTATAATATCATTATGGCTCATCCAAACGCTTATTTTTTCAGGTAAATTAAAAAATAAGTTATTTCTATTCTTAATTTCTACAATTGTATGACCAAATTCGGCTTTTTTAGAACATTCAACTATACCACCCATTTGCTTTGCAATTAAATGGTAGCCATAACATATTCCAAGAATTGGTATATTTAAATCAAAAATCTCTTTATTGATATCAGGGGAATTTTCATTTAAAACACTATCAGGTCCCCCTGATAATATGATACCTTTAGGGTTTTTCTTTTTTAATTGAGAAATGTCAGTATAATATGGATAAATCTCGGAATAAAACTTTAATTCTCTAATTCTTCTTGCAATTAATTGCGTATATTGTGAACCAAAGTCTAAAATTACTATCATATCCCTATTTTTATCATTCTTATTCAATGTTTTTCCCATGTTGTCACTCCCTGTATAAATTATTTGTCATCAGCATATTTATAGTATATAATATTTTGTATAAAAAAACATTTAAAATTATAGCATAAATATTTTTATTCTCATAATATTTATATTCACTAATATACGAATAAAATAATGAAAACTGTAAGATGATTTCGGGAGAGCATTTTTTATTATTCAATAAAAAAACGCCGAAGGGGCAAGATGATGGTTCATCCAAACTCTCAGGTAAAAGGACCGAAATTGGACAGTACTCTGGAAAGATATTTATATCGCCGAAGGGGCAATTTCCATAATTCGATCAGGAAAAATCTCTCAGGTTTTTACAGACAGAGTTCTATTTAAATTATAGAATTCTGTCTTTTTTTATTTTAGAATTAAATACAAAACACAAGTGCAATATTAATTAAACAGAGTTCTTTAATAAAACCAATAATTATTTATACTGTAATTTTATATGTCAAATTAACAAATAACAAGGAGGAAAAATGTTATCAGATCTACAAATAGCCCAGCAGACAAAAATGCTCCCCATCACCGAGATTGCCTCATCTGTGGGAATCACCAATGATGAGCTGGAACTCTATGGCAACTACAAGGCAAAGGTAAGAGCAGGTATCTTAAACCGTCTCTCTGACAAGCCCCAGGCAAAGTACATAGTGGTAACCGCCATCACCCCTACTCCCCTGGGAGAAGGTAAGACCGTCACCTCAATAGGACTTGGCCAGGGCCTTGCCAAATTAGGCAAGAAAGTAATAAACACCCTGCGTGAGCCCTCCATGGGCCCGGTCTTTGGTATCAAGGGGGGAGCAGCCGGAGGAGGCTACTCCCAGGTAGTTCCCATGGAAGACTTAAACTTACACTTTACCGGTGACATTCATGCAGTGGGTGCAGCCAACAATCTCTTATGTGCCATGTTAGACACACATCTGCAAAAGGGCAACAAGCTAAACATTGACTTACACTCCATCGGCATCAACCGCGTTGTAGATATCTCCGACCGTGCCCTGCGCAGTATCGTAATAGGTCTTGGCGGTAAGACCAACGGCATCCCGAGAGAGACCGGCTTTGACATAACCGTGGCCTCAGAGGTAATGGCCATTTTAGCCATGGCCACCGATATCTTCGACCTGCGCAAGCGACTTGCCAGGATGACTGTTGCCTATACCCGTGATGGCAAACCGGTCACCGCAGAGGACTTAAAAGCAGCCGGTGCCATGACCGTCTTATTAAAGGATGCCCTTAATCCTAACTTGATCCAGACACTGGAGCACGGCCCCTGTTTCATGCACTGCGGCCCCTTTGCCAATATTGCCCATGGCAACAACTCAGTCCTGGCCGACTTAATAGCAACCAAATTAGCCGACTATGTAGTCACCGAGGCCGGCTTCGGATCAGACATGGGCTTTGAGAAGATGTGTAACATCAAATGCCGTACCAGTAACCTGAAAGTTGATGCTGCGGTAATAGTCTGTACCATCAGAGCACTCAAGATGCACGGTGGTGCCATCAAGGTCATAGCCGGTAAACCCTTAGACCAGGAGACTCTTGCACAGGAGAACTTACCTGCAGTGGAGAAAGGCTGTGAGAACCTGCAAAAGCATATCGAAAATGTCCTTGCCCACGGAGTAGCACCGGTAGTAGTCATAAATAGCTTCCCCACCGATACCCAGGCTGAGATTGACCTGATAAAAGAACAGGGTCTAAAGGCAGGTGCTACCTCTGTAGTAACCCACGAAGGCTGGGCCAAAGGTGGAGAGGGATGCACAGAGCTTGCCCGGGCAGTTATCGATGCCTGCCAAGAGAAAAACACCTTCCATCACCTCTATGACCTGGATGCTTCTATCAAAGACAAGATTGAGACCATTGCTACCAGGATCTACGGGGCCAAAGGTGTCAACTATCTTCCCCAGGCCGAAAAGAATATCAGGATCTTTGAGAAAGCCGGATTTTCTAATCTGCCCATCTGTATGGCCAAGACCCATCTCTCCCTCTCCCATGATCCGGACCTGAAGGGAAGACCGAAAGACTTTGTTATACCCATACGGGATATCCGGGCATCAGTCGGTGCAGGCTTCCTCTATCCCCTGTTGGGTACTATGATGACCATGCCAGGACTCCCGTCTGTCCCGGCATCAACCAAGGTTGATATTGATAAAGACGGAAATACAGTAGGACTGTTTTAGGAAAAATAAGCTAGAGTAGGTAACCTGCGTCCAAGTGTTAGAGAATGGGACGTTGTCTCTAAACGAAAGGGTATTTTATCCTGCGGTAGGTTATCGCGTCCGCTGCTACATCGAAAATGATATTTTTTAACATTCTACTTGATGTAGCAGAAATTAAAGCTATATCAAGGAGAATGAATATGAAAATATCATCACGTATTATAACCAATATTGGTTTATTAATTGCATTGAGTATAATTTTAACAAGAATAGCAAGTATTCGAATCGCTATTGGAGGAATAGAGGGTGTAAGGATTGGTTTTGGTGGATTGCCGATAATTTTAGGTGGAATAATGTTTGGCCCTTTAGCCGGAGGTATTGTCGGGGGCGTATCTGATATATTAGGGTATATTGTTAATCCCATAGGGGCATATATGCCACACTTTACTCTTAGCTCTGCCCTGACCGGTATAATCCCTGTGCTTTTTTTACATATTAGCCGGAAAGATAGCCTGAACATTTTAAATTTAATTTTAGCAATTGCCATTGGGCAGATTATAACCACAGCCATAATGGTGCCTTACTTTTTACATATTTTATTTGGTATACCCTGGAAGGTATTAATTATACCGAGGTTAGTATCTGTACCGATTAATATATTAATATATTCCTTGCTTATAAGAATAATTCTGACAAGATATCAAAAAATATTTCCTCAACCCAGAGATTGACAATTTGGAAGGTTAAGATGCAATGATAAAAGTAACTTTTTTACCTGAACAAAGAAATATTGAAGTAAAAAAAGAGACCAGAATACTTGATGCCCTAAATAAAGCCGGGATAGATATTGATGTACCCTGTGGTGGAGAGGGAACTTGTGGCAAATGTAAGATTTTAATAGTAAAAGGTGCACCACCTGCAGGTTCTGTAGAGAAGAAATTCTTAACAGATAAAGAAATAGCGGAAGGTTACAGGTTAGCCTGTCAGACAAAATTAATCCAGGATACAATAATAGAGATTCCTTCGGAGGTCAGGTTAAATCTCAAGGAATTTCTTTTATCAAGGGCAAAAGGTGATGTATGCAATACGAGTAATGTTTTTCATCCAGATAATAATTTGAGGAAAATATATATTGAGTTAGAAAGGCCTTCTATCAATAATCAGGTATCTGATTGGGAAAATATTAAGGATGTATTATCTCAAAAAAAGATAAACAATGAACCAGTTCCAGCTAATTTATCAGTTCCTTTACAAATTTTGCAAAAAATTCCCATATTAATTAGAGAAGCTGATTATAAGATTACAGTCACTCTTTTTCAGAATAGGATTATTGATATTGAAAAAGGTGATACTACTGATGATAATTATGGTATTGCTTTTGACATTGGGACAACAACAGTAGCAGGATATTTGATTAACCTGATAACCGGAAAAGAAATTGCTGTTGTTGCAAAATCAAACCCCCAGATTAAATATGGCGATGATACTATTTCAAGGATTGGATTTATTAAGAAAGCCAATCATGGCTTACAAAAGTTACAGGAAGAGATTATTGGAGTTATCAATGAAATTATAACTGAATCTTCCCGGAAGGCAAAAATAGATAAAAAAAACATCTATAAAAGTGTATTTGTCGGAAATACCTGTATGCATCATATATTATTAGGAATTAACCCTGTCAATTTAGCGCCATCACCTTATATCCCTGTTATCAGAGAAAGTCTCAATTTGAAAGCAGCAGATATCTCCGGTCTCTGCCTTAATCAGACTGCTGAAGTTTTTATACTTCCCAATATTTCCGCCTTTGTGGGAGCGGATATTACAGCCGGTATTATTGCTAATAGTCTGTACAAGAAAGGCAAAGCTGTTTTGCTGGTCGATTTAGGAACTAACGGAGAAATTGTGCTGGGAGCTCAGGGGGAATTATTGGCTTGTTCAACAGCAGTAGGTCCGGCTTTTGAAGGTGCCAGGATTTCCTCAGGCATGAGAGCAGCAAAAGGAGCTATCGATAAAGTAAAAATTGAAAATGATGCAATTGTTTACAGGGTTATTGAAGACGGAAAGATAAGGGGACTGTGCGGTGCAGGGCTGATTGATATAATTGCCGAATTGCTTAGATTAGGAATTATAAATAGAAGTGGAAAGCTTCTTGATAGAAAAGAGTGTAGTTCCATAGTAAACAAAGAAATAAAAAAAAGAATATTAGAAGGCGAAAATGGAAATAAATTTCTTTTAGCCAAAGGTGAGAAGACTTTGAAAGGAAAAGATATTTATCTGACTCAAAAGGATATTAGAGAAGTTCAATTAGCCAAAGCTGCGGTAAATGCAGGAATCAAAATTCTGTTAAGAGAAGCAGGTATTTCTGCAGCTGATATTAATGAGATATTGGTAGCAGGAGCTTTTGGTAATTTTATTGACAAGAAAAATGCTGTAAGGATAGGATTAATACCTGATTTATCATTAATAAAAATAAAAAATGTTGGCAATGCAGCTGGGAAAGGTGCTGAGCTTGCTCTATGTTCTGATGAGAAAAGACTATTATCTGAAAGAATTTACAAGCAGGTAAATTATATTGAATTATCTTCCAACCCCGATTTTCAAAAGGAATTTATTAGCGAAATATTTTTTAATAAAAGCAAATAAATGATAATAAAATTAATTAATTTATTAGAGCATAGTTCACTTTAACAGTAAAAAGGTTATGTTTAAATGGAAATTATAGAAAATATCAGATTAAGGATAGATAAAGAGGAGGTGTTGCGTTACCTGGGATGTTTTAAGAAAGAGGCTTCGGATATCAACCCGTTAATTATAAAACTGACCAGGGAAGAAATAGCCCAGGCATATAGTTTGATTGAACCAAAAGGAATTTATGATTTTGTTAAAGTCAAACAGTTTTGTCTGGGAAGTGGAAAAATTCTTCTTTCAAATAAACAATCCTTGCAGTTTGATAATAAGTTGGTTGAGCAATTAGCAGATATAAAATATGCTGTTTTTTGTATAGTGAGCGTCGGACATTTTTTAGAGGATAAGATATCCGAATATTTCTCTTCAGGTGAAGCTCCAAAGGCTATGGCTCTTGATGCTGCGGGAACTGTTGCAATTAGAAATTTCCGCGATTGTATGTGTAAACTGATTCGTCAAAAAGCTGAGGATATGGGATTGAAGGTTATTGGATCTTTTAGTCCCGGTGAAGAAGGATGGACAATAGATCAACAAAAAACTATCTTTCAAATTATACCCGCCGACAAAATCGGAGTAAATATAACTGATTCCTATATGATGGTACCCAAAAAGTCATTATCTTTTATGATAGGAATAGGGATAAAGCCAAAAATATTCAAAAATAAAGAAAATTCCTGCAAAACATGCAAGGCAGTTAATTGTCAATTCAGAAAAAACTGAAATTTAATTAAAATAGTCATACCACAAAAATATAAAAAGAGTATGTATTATTAATATTATAGCTTGACAGGCATGAAAAAATTTGACAATCCCCCAAATAAGATTTAGTATTTATGGAAATATTTAAAAACCTTAATTAATACATTTCATAAAAGATAGAAGAGGAGTATTTTGATGGGGAAGGTCAAGAGAACATTTCAAGAAATTAATGATAAAATAGCCAGAAAAGAAGCAATAGTAATGACAGCCGAGGAAGTAATTTCCTTAAAGGAAGAGCAGGGAATTGCCAAAGCAACGGAAATGGTAGATGTGGTAACTACCGGAACTTTCGGTCCAATGTGTTCTTCAGGGGCTTTCTTTAATGTAGGACATAGTGACCCACCCATTCGCATGCAGAAAGTATGGCTTAATGATGTAATGGCTTATGCGGGATTAGCTGCTGTTGATTTCTATTTAGGTGCTACCCAGTTATCTGAAACAGAGAGAAACGATTATGGTGGAGCACATGTAATTGAAGATTTTGTAAAAGGAAAAAATATTCGCTTAAAGGCAATTTCTGGCGGAACAGATTGCTATCCTGCCCGAGAAGTAGAGGCTACGATTTCTAAAAATACAGTTAACCAGGCGTTTATGGTTAACCCCAGGAATTCTTATCAGAATTACAATGTGGCAGTTAACCAGTCATCCAAAAAAATATACACCTATATGGGAATACTGCTCCCTGAGCTGGGAAATGCAAGTTATTCTACCAGTGGCCAGTTAAGTCCATTACTAAATGATCCTGATTTAAGAACTATCGGCATTGGAACAAGGATTTTTATTGGTGGTGCGCAAGGCTATGTGATCTGGGAAGGAACTCAGTTTAATCCTCAACCAATTTTTGGCAAAGATGACAAAGAGAAGATAATTGGTAAAAAAGGAGCAGTCTTGTCTTTAATAGGTGACTTAAAAGAAATGAATCCGGACTTTTTACAGGCTGCTTTTTTCTCAGGTTATGGAGTGACTCTTTATATGGGAATCGGGGTTCCCATACCTATACTTGATGAAGAGATGCTGAAGGCAGTTAGTATTAAAGATGAAGAGATATATACAGAGATAACCGATTACAGCTACCCACATCTCAATAAACCTTCACTGGGTGTTGTAAATTATAACCAATTAAGAAGTGGACAGATAGAGATTAAAGGGAAAAAAATACCCACTTCATCAGTTTCGAGTTATGCAAAGGCAAGAGAGATTGCCTCTACACTAAAAGATTTGATAGTAAAAGGACAATTTCTCCTGCAGGAACCTATTCAGCCTTTTCCTTCTAAGAGAGAATTTAAACAATTAAAGACTAAACGGGTCCAATAATATTCCAGAAAATTTTACCAAAATTCCGGAGGTATCATGATTAAACAAAAAGCAATTTTAAGATTTACTTCTTCCACTGTGGAAGAACCGATTACATATCTATTAATTAAAAAATATGACTTGTGGATTAATATACTGCAAGCAAAATTTGAACCTGGTATTGGCGGAAAGCTGGTTATTGAAATTCGTGGAGACCGGAAGCAGATAGATAAGGCATTTCATTTTTTAAAAGAACATAATGTGAAAGTTGAATTTCTTGAACAGGAAATTTTCTGGAATGAAAAAAAATGTAATCACTGCGGTGCCTGTGTTTCCATCTGTCCTGTTGGGGCTATAAAAATGAATAAAGAAAACTATCACCTGGAATTCAATTATCAGGATTGTGTGGTATGTGGTTATTGTGCAGATGCCTGTCCCGTAGGGGCTATTGAATATATTTTTTAGCCTGATTTAATTATGGATAATCAAAATATTAATTACAGCAATTTTTTCGATGTGAAGCATTATAATCGCTCATATCGACAAAGAATTAAAAGTCGGGATTTAATTTCTTTTCAGGTGAAGGAAGCAGAAAGTGATTTACTGATTCAAGCACCTGTTCTTCTACAAAAAGAGGGGTTATCTGCCCTGAGGCATTTTCGGAATGTGCTGGAGGAATATATCAGGAAAAACCTGGAGTTTAAGGATACATTAAAGCCATATCCTTTTGATAATTTCGCACACCCCATGATAAAGGAAATGATTAAAGCTTCTGCAATCTGTCAGGTAGGCCCGATGGCAGCCGTTGCCGGCTGTATATCCCAGTATACTGCAGAAAGACTGTTAACCAAAACCGATGAGGTAATTATTGAAAATGGCGGAGACCTTTATCTTAAAAGCTCTCACATCAGAAAAGTAATCATTTATGCCGGATTGTCTCCATTGAGTAATAAAATATATCTGAAAATTGATTCCCGTAAGAAAGGTATTGGTTTATGTACCTCCTCCGGTACCGTAGGACCCTCTTTCAGTATGGGAAAGGCAGATGCAGTAACCGTTCTTTCCAATTCTGCTGCCCTGGCAGATGCTGCTGCTACGGCTATCGGTAATATAATTCTTACCAAAGCAGATATTAAAAAAGGATTAAAGGTTGCAAAGAATATTGATGGAATTCTTGGATTGGTTATTGTCAAAGATGACCGGATAGGCATGTGGGGAGAAATAGATTATGGATTGGTTTAATATAATTGTTTTTCATTGAAGTATGGTAAAATAATATTATTCCAATTATCTGGACATTAATGACTACAGAGGTTTTTAGATGTATTTACCTACTACCCGGGAAGAAATGGCAAAATTATCCTGGGAAAAACTGGACATAATCATAGTAACCGGAGATACCTATATTGATAGTCCCTATATGGGAATTTCTGTGATAGGGAAGATCTTACTCAAAGCCGGTTACAGGGTAGGTATTATTGCCCAGCCTGACATAAATTCTCCTGATGATATTTGCAGATTAGGAGAGCCATGCCTTTTTTGGGGAGTAACCGCCGGATCCGTAGATTCAATGATAGCCAATTATACCGCTACCGGGAAAAAAAGAAAAAAAGATGATTATACCCCGGGAGGAATAAATAACCGCCGGCCTGACCGGGCAACTATCGTCTATGTCAACCTCATCAAGCGCTATTTTAAAAACACTTGTCCCATTGTGCTTGGAGGTATCGAGGCAAGCCTGAGAAGAATAGCACATTATGATTTTTGGGATGATTGTATAAGGCGATCAATTTTATTTGACAGTAAAGCTGATATCTTAGTTTATGGGATGGCTGAGAATAGTATCTTAGAATTAACCAAACGGCTTGCTAAAAAAGAATCCATTAGCGATATTCGTGGTATCTGTTATATTTCTGATAATCCTGTTGAAAAAAGCATTCTTCTTCCTTCTTTTTCGGAAGTAAAACAGGATAAAGAGAAATTTATCCAGATGTTTCACCTGTTTTATCAAAATCAGGACCCTTTCCACGGTAAGATTCTGGCACAACAACAGGATAATCGCTATCTTATCCATAATCCACCTTCCTTCCCTTTATCAACAAAAAAACTGGATAAGATATACGAAATTGATTATGAAAATGATGTTCATCCTTTCTATTTTAAGGATGGACCTGTCAGGGCTATGGATACCATTAAATTTTCAGTAACATCTCACAGAGGATGTTTTGGTGAATGTAATTTTTGTGCAATTACTGTTCACCAGGGGAAATATATCCAGTCAAGGAGTGAAAAATCAATTATCAATGAGATTAAACAGCTGGCAACTGATAAGGATTTCAAGGGATATATTCTGGATGTAGGTGGTCCCACTGCTAATATGTATGGTATGGGATGTTCTGATCCCAGGCGAGATAGTCATTGTCTAAAAAAACGTTGTCTGTTTCCAGTAATATGCAATAACCTTGCACTAAGTCATCAACCACAGATGAGGTTATTGAGAAAAATCAGAAAAATTAAAGGAATTAAGAAAATTTTTGTTGCCTCCGGGATTCGTTATGATTTAGTGGTGGCAGATAAAAAAAATGGTACAAACTACCTGAGGGAAATAATACAACATCATATTTCCGGACAATTAAAAATAGCACCTGAACATATTGAGAAAAAGGTACTCTCTTTAATGGGAAAAGGAGACAACAAATATTTATCCAGTTTTAAGAAACTATTTGACCGTATTAACCGACAGACAGGCCAAAAGCAATATTTAACCTATTATTTTATTGCAGCACATCCAGGCTGCAGAGAGAAAGATATGATTCTGCTTAAACAATTTATTCAAAAAGAGTTGCATATTTATCCAGAACAGGTGCAGATATTTATTCCTACACCTTCCACTTATTCTTCAGTAATGTATTATACCGGCATGGATCCTTTTACAGGAGATAATATTTTTGTAGAAAAAAAGGTAAAAAATAAAGAAAAACAAAAAAAATTAATTATAAATTAATAATTCGGGTGTATTATTTAATGTATAAAATTTATTATAACTATATACATACATAATCACAATTTTTATCTTTAGAAATTACAATAATAGAGAAAACAGTCTTTAGACATTAATTATTAAAATAATTCTCTTAGAAATAGAAAGGTTTTAAAATTCATGTTGCCTTTGATCTACATAGTTGATGATGAACAGGATATAGTTGATTTAATCTCACTTCACTTAAACAAATACTCTTTTCAAACCAAGGGTTTTCTGGATGCTGCCACATTTTACCAGCAGCTGGCTATTAAAATTCCTGATTTGATTATTCTTGACATTATGCTTCCTGATGAAGGAGGTTTTGAGGTGTGTAAATATCTTAAAAGAGATGAACGCTATATGGATATACCGGTTATCATCCTTTCTGCCCGAACTGGAGAGACAGATAAAATTTTAGGATTA
>Ga0265294_10000049_pt1 | contig 126704 bp, 75 predicted proteins | sample MunlanPumphouse3_FD_192504 | JGI IMG/M metagenome (GOLD analysis project Ga0265294, IMG submission 192504) | Groundwater microbial communities from a municipal landfill in Southern Ontario, Canada - Pumphouse #3 | ecosystem: Environmental > Aquatic > Deep subsurface > Groundwater | place... | reverse complement strand
ATGGAGTTCATGGATATCCTAAACGAACCAGCCATATAACGCTATTTGCTGATTGATCGACTTGCGGATTCATCACCAATCCTCAAATTCTCAAATTCTCAAATCACCGAATCAAACAGATATGGCACTCAAACAACGGTTTAGCATAGAATCGAATTTCAGCCTCGCATCGATGACCGATGTGATCTTCCTGTTGCTGATCTTCTTCATGATCACCTCTACCATCGTGGTACCCAACGCCATACAGGTGTTACTGCCACGATCGCAGCAACAGGCACAGGCCAAGCCGATCACCCGGGTTACCATCGACAAGGATCTGAACTACTATGTGGCCAACGCCAACGAACGGGAGCGACAGGTGCCCTTTGAAGCGATCACCCCTTTCCTGCAATCGGTATACAGTGCCGAACCGGATATCTTCGTGGCGCTCTACGCCGATGAGAGTGTTCCCTACAAGGAGATTGTCCGTATTTTGGATATCGCCAACCAGAACCGGTTCAAGATGGTATTGATGACAAGGCCCAACTGAAAGGACTGAATCGTTTCACCCACAGCGCAGACAACAGCAATGGAATTTACCAGAGAGAAAATAGGAGGCATTGCAGGAACAATTATATTTACCATATTGCTCTTGCTGATCCTTCTGTTCTCCTACTTCACCCTCAACACCCCAACGGAGGAGCTGGAAGGGATTCCGGTGATGTTCGGCAGTGTGGAGGATGCCTACGGGGCGGCCGAGCCTCCCATGAGTGAGCCCACCCCCCTGCCCACGCAACAACCCGAACCTCCGGTAAACACGCCCGAGGAACCACTGATCACCCAGGAGAGCGAGCCCACCATCGACATCACGGCACAACGCGAAGAAGCAGAACAACAAGCCCGCCTGGCAGCGGAACAACGCGCACGGGAGGAAGCAGAACGCCGTCGCCGCGAGGAGGAGGCCCGTAGGAGGGAGATCAATCAGCAGATGTCCGGCCTCTTTGGCCAGGAAGCCGAGAGTCGCGGCAACAGCGAAGGAAGCGGTACACAGGGGGTCACCAGCGGCAACGCCACGCAGGGATCACCCATCGGCACAGGCGGCATCGGGTCTTACGACCTGGGGGGGCGTTCGCTGGGCAGCGGGGGGTTGGTGCAGCCCCGCTATACTGTCAACGATGAAGGAACTGTCGTCATTGACATCACGGTTGATCCTTCAGGCAACGTGATTCGTGCAGAAATAGGCAGGGGTACCAATACCCCCAACACCACCCTGCGCAACGAAGCACTGAGAGCGGCACGCAGCACCAAATTCAATGCCATCACCTCAATGAACAATCAGCAGGGAACCATCACCTATCGCTTTAGACTTAATTAATAAAGACAATTTTGTTATGAAAAATGTGGCACTCTTTCTGGCAGACGGGTTTGAGGAAATTGAAGCACTCGCTACGGTTGATATCCTGAGAAGAGCGCAAATCCCCGTGACCACCGTCTCTGTCACCGGGAAAAATGAGGTTACAGGCGCACACGGCATTCCGGTCCTCGCCGACAGCCTGTTCAATGAGACCGATTTCTCGAAGGTGGGCTACCTGGTACTGCCGGGGGGCATGCCCGGGGCTAAGCACCTCGACGAGCATGAAGAGCTGAAAAAGCTGATCACCGATTTTGATAATCGCGGAGAACGGATCGCCGCCATCTGTGCTGCGCCCATGGTGCTGGGAGGACTGGGCCTGCTTCAGGATAAACAAGCCACTTGTTACCCCGGGTTTGAGGATAAGCTTTCCGGTGCAGAGATCACCGGGCTAAAAGTGGTAACGGACCATCACATCACCACCGGAAAGGGGCCGGGGCTTGCCTTCGACTTCGCACTGGCACTGGTGGAACAGATTGCCGGCAGCGACAAACGCAGTGAGGTTGCGCAGGGACTGCTCCTCTGACCAGCAACTTAAAGTATGCCGCAAAACCTGTTGTGTTGCGGGAAAATTTATGGTGCAAAGAGTTGGTTTTTAAGAAAAAAACAGCTACCTTTGCACCGCTTTTTTCTGTTTCAAGAAACAGGCTGCACAGGACCTTATCGGGGTTTCAGGCTGCCATAGCTTTAAATGGAAGGAAGGCACTGTACAACATAATGTCTCACTTATTTAATTTTTTATTACGCAACAAATGACTGAAAACCTAAAAAATGTGGCGCCCATAGAAGATTTCGATTGGGCCTCCTATGCTGAAGGTGATCCCTACAGCAAAGAGAACAGAGAAAAACTTGCTGAAAGCTACGACAACACGCTGAGCAAGATCAGCGACAAAGAGGTCGTGACCGGTATCGTTAGCTCCATGAACAAACGCGAAGTGGTTGTAAACATCGGATACAAATCAGACGGCGTGGTGTCGATGAATGAGTTCCGTTACAATCCCGACCTGAAAATTGGCGACGAGGTAGAAGTATACATCGAGAGCCAGGAAGATAAAAAAGGACAGCTGATCCTCTCACACAAGAAAGCACGTGCATCCCGCTCATGGGATCGCGTGAATGCAGCACTCGAAAACAACGAAATCATCAAGGGATATATCAAATGCCGCACCAAAGGTGGTATGATTGTGGATGTATTCGGTATTGAAGCATTCCTTCCGGGATCGCAGATCGACGTGAAGCCGATCCGTGATTATGATATCTTTGTAGACAAGACAATGGAATTCAAGGTTGTGAAGATCAACCCTGAATACAAGAACGTGGTGGTATCGCACAAAGCCCTGATCGAAGAAGAACTCGAACAACAGAAGAAAGAGATTATCTCCAAGCTGGAGAAGGGACAGGTACTCGAAGGGGTGGTCAAGAACATCACCTCCTACGGTGTCTTCGTCGACCTGGGCGGTGTAGACGGCCTGGTACACATCACCGACCTCTCCTGGGGACGCATTCAGCACCCCGAGGAAGTGGTGAAGCTGGACGACAAGATCAACGTGGTGATCCTCGACTTCGACAACGAGAAGAAACGTATCGCCCTCGGCCTGAAGCAGCTCACCCCGCACCCATGGGATGCACTGAGCGAAACCCTTAAGGTGGGTGACATCATCAAGGGCAAAGTGGTGGTGATCGCCGATTATGGTGCATTCGTTGAGATCGCACCGGGCGTAGAGGGACTGATTCACGTGTCGGAGATGAGCTGGACACAGCACCTCCACAGCGCGCAGGATTTCATGACCGTGGGTGAAGAGGTAGAAGCAGTGATTCTTACCCTCGACCGCGAAGACCGCAAGATGTCTCTCGGCGTGAAACAGCTGAAGCCCGATCCATGGGAAGACATTGAAGTGAAATACCCGGTGAGCAGCACCCATACCGCTACCGTTCGCAACTTCACCAACTTCGGAGCCTTTGTGGAAATCGAAGAAGGCGTAGAAGGGCTGATTCATATCTCCGACCTCTCCTGGACCAAGAAGATCAAGCACCCGAGCGAAGTAACTGAGATCGGTGCGCCGATCGAAGTACAGGTACTCGACATCGACAAGGAAAACCGTCGCCTGAGCCTGGGTCACAAGCAGTTGGAAGAAAATCCGTGGGATGTGTTCGAGACCATCTTCACTGTAGGTTCTATCCATGAAGGAACCATCGTGGAACTGCTCGACAAGGGTGCCGTGATCTCATTGCCTTACGGCGTGGAAGGATTCGCCACTCCCAAACACCTGGTGAAGGAAGACAATTCACAGGCACAGGTAGATGAAAAGCTGCAATTCAAGGTGATTGAGTTCAACAAGGATTCCAAGCGCATCATCGTCTCTCACAGCCGCATCCATGAAGATCTCTCGGGTGATGACTCACGCAGAAGGAGTAAACGTGGCGGAAGAAAAGAGAGTGGTAATGAGACAGTTGCCGCGATGCCTGCAGTTGAGAAGACCACACTCGGCGATATCGAAGAGCTGGCAGCCCTGAAGGAGAAACTCGACAACCAAAAGGTAGAAGCCTTCAAGAAGGAAGCTGCAAAAGCGGAAGCGAAGGCTGAAGCCAAGGCTGAAGCCAAGACGGAAGTAAAAGCTGAAGTAAAGGAGGAAGCAGAAGTCAAAGCGGAACCTGAAGCGGAAACCAAAGCGGAAACTGAAGCAGAACCTGAAGCTGAACCCAAAGCGGAAGCTGTAACCGTAAGCGAGGTCACAGAAACCGAAGTGAAGGAAGAGAAACCAAAGGCAGCCAAGGCGAAAAAATCAGCCAAGGCTGACGATGCGGAAGCAGCTGAAGCAGAAGCCTCCGATGAGGTGAAGGAATAATTCATCACAATCTGGGAACTGTTTCTCACAGATAGATCTGTAAAGGAACCGGCTGTTAAGAGCCGGTTCCTTTTTTTTATTTACATAATCATCAGGGATAGTGCATGAGGCATTGTCCTCTTTTCTATTTTTCTTATCTTTGTTACAAAATATCACAGCAAGTGTTCACAAACGACAAGCCCTATCGTGACTTCGCCGACTACCTGGCGGCACGTTTTCACTATAAGGTGCAGAAGATATCGGTCAACGCCGGCTTCACCTGCCCCAACCGTGACGGCAACAAGGGTCGCGGGGGCTGTACCTATTGTAACAACCAAAGCTTCAGCCCGGGTTATGGTAAGCCCACCAAAAGCATAACAGAACAGATGGCCGACGGTGTACAGTTCTTCTCCCGCAAGTACCCGGAGATGCAGTACCTGGCCTACTTCCAATCCTACACCAACACCTACGACAGCCTGGCATCACTCACCGAGAAGTATGAAGAGGCGCTGTCATACCCTGGTGTGGTGGGGCTGATTGTGGGAACACGTCCCGACTGCATGCCGAAGGAGCTGCTGGATTACTTCGAGCAACTCAACAAGAAGACCTTCCTGCTGATCGAATATGGGGTGGAATCGACCCTCAACCGGAGCCTGGAGCGGGTGAACCGGCAGCACAGCTACGAAGAGTCGGCAGCGATGATCCGCAAAACGGCGGAGCGGGGAATCCCGGTGGGGGCGCACATGATCCTGGGCCTCCCCGGTGAGAGCGAGGAGGAGATCCTTTGCCATGCCGACCGACTGTCCGAGCTGCCGCTGACCACGCTTAAGCTCCACCAGCTGCAGATCATCCGCTACACTGCCATGGCACGTGAATACAAGCTTCTGCCCGAATCGTTCCGCCTTTTCGCACCGGAGGAATACATCGATCTCTGTGTCAGCTTTGCCGAACGGCTGCACCCCGACATCCACATCGAGCGGTTCACCTCACAGTCTCCTAAGCGACTGTTGATTGCCCCCGACTGGGGAATGAAAAACCATGAGATGACCGCCCGCATCATCAAACGGTTTCGGGAGCGGGATACCCAACAGGGACGTTTGTGTGACATTCGTACATAAACCCATTCGGCAAGGTATTAAGAGATACATGCCCTGCGAGAGATGTTTCAAAAATCCTTTACCCCTGAGTTCAAAAAGAGGCAAATATCACTAAAAGTAGTGATTGTAGAATCGTGAAGAAATGCTTTCCTTTGTGACAGGATGAGACAAACCAAGCCTGTGAACCTGAACCCATTCAACTGAAATTAGTCTGCATGAAAACTACCCGACTGAAACAACTGTTTTGGTGTGTGATGCTCTTTTTGTTCGTTTCCCCCATGATCAGGGCAAATGAGAGCGACTCGTTACGTCAGTACCATCTCGACAGTATCGTCGTCTCAAGCATCAAGCTGCCCCATGCTGCCTGGCGAGTGCCGGCAGCCTCCACCACGCTCAACGGTACCACCCTGCAGCGAAGGCAGCTCAATGAGATGAAGGATTTCACCGCCTCGATACCCAACTTCATCATGATCGACCGTGACTCCCGCCTCACCTCCTCGGTGTTCGTGCGGGGTGTGGGTTCACTGATCAACGCCCCGGGGGTAGCGATGTATGTGGATGGTATTCCCCACTTTGAGAAATCCTCCTTCGACATCAACCTGGCCGATATCGAGAAGATCGAATTCCTGCGCGGACCACAGGGCACCCTCTACGGCCGCAACGCAATGGGGGGCATCATCCTGGTGCATACCGCCTCCCCCTTCCGCAGGCAGGGCACGCGGCTGCAGCTCAGCTACGGCAGCCACAACGAAACAGGTATCACGCTGTCGCACCGCCGGAAAGAGGGGGAACAGTTTGCCTGGGGGTTCACCGGCGACTACCACCACTCCGACGGCTACATCATCAACCGCCACAACAACAAAACAGCCGACTGGCTCAACGCAGCCTCACTGGGCAACCGTCTGGAGTGGCGTCCCCGCCACAACCTGAGCTTTCGCCTGCAGCAGAGCCTGGAGAAGGTGAAACAGGGCGCCTTCGGTTACGGAACAGTGAACAGTGAAGGAAATGATGTCGATTCCGTCTCGCTCAACCACCCCAGTCACTATGAGCGGTTGATCTACGACGCGGGACTACAGGCCGACTACCACACCCCACGGCTCTGGCTCCGTACTCAGAGCTCCCTGCAGTGGCTGGATGACACCTACGAAGTGGACCAGGATGCCTCACCGCGCGACCTCTACCATGCCCTACAGGGAGAGCGACAGCGACTCCTCTCACAGGAGATCAACCTCAGAGACGTGTCAGAGGGAATCTATGGTTGGAACTTCGGGCTCTTTGCCTTTCACCATGACATCCGCAGAAGCACTGATGTCTTCCTGCAGATGGCCAAGCCACCCTATCAGTTGGAGAAACGTTACCACGACCGGAACAGCGGCATCGCTCTCTATCACCAGTCGGAGCTGCAGATCACTCCCCGGCTGGCACTGGAGGCAGGATTACGGTACGACTTCGAAAAGGCTCACTCGATTCACCACGAAAACAAGCTGACAGGTGGGACCGTAGAGTTGCGCAACCAGTATGACTCCCCCCTCACCTTCTCACAATGGACACCCAAGGTGACGCTACAGTATCACTTCAACGGGTTCGATCAACTCTACGCCACCTGGGCCAGGGGATACAAGACGGGTGGTTTCAACACCGTCTTCGAAGCGGAACATGAACGGACCTTCGACCCGGAGAAGAGCTGGAATTATGAGATCGGGGGAAAGACAACCCTCTTCGACAGCAGGTTGATGGCGGAGGCAGCACTCTTCTATATCGACATCCGTAACCAGCAGGTGAAGCAGCTGCTCGACCTGCAGGGGGTGAAGATCCGCAACGCGGGCCGCTCCATAAGCAAAGGTGCCGAGCTGTCACTGAAAATCGTGCCGTCAGAAGCCGCACTGGTCTATCTCACCTACGGGTACACCCACGCCATCTTCCATAGCTACCGCTACAGTGAGGAGATCGACTACAGCGGCAACTACCTCCCTTTCGTACCCCGTCACACCCTCACCGTCGGGGCGGAGCAGCGAATCGAATTGCGCTCCCCCGTCAGCGATCGACTGCTATTGCATGTAAGCTATACCGGCATGGGCGAACGCTACTGGAACGAGGACAACCGGGTGAGACAATCCTTCTATGGGTTGCTCAACGCCAGCGTGGCCATCGAGAAAGGATCGCTGCGGGTGACGCTCTGGGGCAAAAACATCCTGAACGAGAGACAGCTGGGCTATTACTTCGAATCTGCCGGACGCAGCCTGGGGAAACCGGGTAAACCCTTCACAACGGGGGTAACCATCGACTATTCATTTTAACGGCACTGGCATGAAACAGAAACTAACCGGCAACCTTTTCACCTTTTTCACCCTCTACATCGCGCAATCAATCCCGATGAGCTTCTTCGCCACGGCACTACCGGTACTGATGCGGCAGGGCGACTATTCCCTCTTTGCCATCGCCCTACTCAAGCTGATCAAGCTGCCATGGATCTTCAAGTTCCTCTGGTCACCGATGGTGGACAGGAGGACCGAGACCACGGCAGACTACAAGCGGTGGATCATCGGTTCGGAGATCCTCTATGCGCTAATCATCTTCGTGGTGGCGATGCTTAACGTGGAAACCCATTTCACGCTGGTCATCCTGCTGATCCTGCTCGCATTCATCTCCTCCGCCACACAGGACATCGCCACCGACGCGATGGCAGCCCGCTCCTTTGAACGCAGGAACAGCAGCCTGATCAATAGCATCCAGTCGATGGGCTCCTTCACGGGCAGCATGGTGGGCGGCGGTTTTCTACTGCTGCTCTTCCACCGCATCGGCTGGTCGCACCTGCTCCCCTGGGTAGCCATCTTCGTGCTGGTGGCACTGCTCCCACTGGCATTCAACAGGAGGATCACCCTTCAGGAACGAAAGAACAGGAAGAGAGCAACGCCCCGTGACATGTGGCTCTTCTTCACCCGGAAGCAGATCTGGCGACAGATCCTCTTCCTCATCCTGTTCTACGCGGGACTGATCGGCATCCTCTCCTCTCTCAGCCCCTACCTTGTAGACAAGGGCTACCAGATGAAAGAGATCGGCGCCATGGTGGGCATCTTCGGTGTCTCCACCGGTATCCTCTCCGCTTTTCTCACCGGCATCTTCATCCGCAGAAAAGGGAAACGGCGCTCCCGGCAAATCATCTCGGCACTGATCATCCTCCCCGCGGCCTACTTCCTATGGCTCACGAAAAGCGGCAGCGAGAGCCACACCCTGATTCTGGTGGGGGTGGCACTGGTCTGGGGCACCTACGGCATGGCCTCCACCATGATCAACACCTCTGCAATGGATATCGTGCGCGACGGTCGTGAGGGAACAGACTTCACGCTACAGATCGTGCTCACCCACCTCAGCGCGATGGTCATCACACTAGTAAGCGCCCGTGTGGGCGATATGACCGGCTATTCTGGACTGTTTACCATGGAGTTGTTGCTGGCCTCCCTATCCTTTGTTTTTATACTGTTTATCAATCCGTATCATCCGACTGAAAAAGAATGAGAATGAAATGAATCCACTGATAGAGAAATACAACGTACCGGTACCCCGCTACACCAGCTACCCGCCGGCCAATTTTTTTCACGAGGGGTACGGTGAGCAAGAGCTGATCCGGGCCATTGAGGCCTCCAACCGGCAGGAACCCTCGCACCTCTCTTTCTACATCCATCTGCCCTACTGCAATCGCATGTGCCACTATTGCGGTTGCAATGCCTATCCCCGCACGCGGCACAGCAGCGACAGCGACTATGTGGAAGCGGTGATCCGCGAGGCAGAGATGGTCTGCAGCCACATCGATCCCGACAGGAAGATCGCCCAGATCCACTATGGCGGTGGATCCCCCTCCACTTTCGACCCGGAACTGATCGCCGCAATCAACGAGCGACTCTTCAGCCGCTTTGGTACGATCAACGACCCGGAGATTGCGATTGAATGTCATCCGGGCTATATGCATGCGTCCGCTTACGAGCGACTGGCCAATGCGGGCTTCAACCGGATGAGCATCGGCATCCAGGATTTCAACAAGGAGGTGCTGAAGGCATCGAACCGCCTTCCATCGCTGCTCCCCATGGATGAGCTGTTTGCCCTGCTAAGGGAGCGACGGATCCGCATCAACCTCGACTTCATCTACGGACTGCCACTGCAGACGGTAGAGAGCTTCCGCGACACCATCGCCAGGGCAATCACTCTGGAACCCGATCGGTTGGTCACCTTCTCTTATGCACATGTACCCCATCTCTTCCCGCGACAAAAGCTGCTGGAGCGGATAGGACTGCCGGCAGGAGAGCTCAAAAGCGCGCTCTACCATGCCGCACAGCAACTGCTGTTGGAAGGTGGATACCGACAGATTGGACTGGACCACTATGTGAAGGAGGAGGATGAACTCTACCGGGCGTTGAGCAGCGGCACCCTGCACCGCAACTTCCAGGGCTACTGCACCCGTCGCACCACGGGACAGGTCTATGCCTTCGGCGTCACGGCCATCAGCCAGCTTACAGGTGCCTACGCCCAGAATAGCAAAGAGATCGACGAGTATCTGCAAATGATCAACAGCGGCCATCTACCGGTGAAAAAGGGATACAGCCTCTCACGGGAGGAGCAGATCACCAGGGAGGTGATCACCACCCTGATGTGCAACGAGGAAATCCGCTGGCAGGAGCTCGCGGAACAGTTGCAGATGAGTGTGGAGCAGATACAGGCGATGACCGCATACTCTGAAGAGCGGATGCAGCGTTTTGCTGAGGACGGGCTCATCCTCTTCGACCGGGAAGGGATCGTGATGCGGGAAAAGGGATCACCCTATGTCCGCACTGTAGCGGCATCACTCGATCCGCTTCTCATACACAGCGACAAGACTTTTTCAAAACCGATATGAGAGAAACCATGGAACGAGATGTGGTCATCATCGGTGGCGGTCTCACGGGACTGACCACCGCACTGCAACTAAAAAAAAGAGGACTCACCGTGGTCATCCTCGAGAAGAGCAACCGTACAGGTGGGCAGATCGCCACCCACCGTGAAGGGGAGTTCCTCTTCGAGTCGGGACCCAACACCGGCTCCGGCGCATCGGAGGAGGTGATGGAGCTTTACGACTCACTCTCCGGCAGGTGCGAGATCGAGTTCGCGGCAAAGGAGGCGGAGAGTCGCTGGATCTGGAAAAAGGGACGGTTTCACCCACTTCCATCCAGCCTGATGGGAGGCATCACCACCCCACTGTTCACCCCATGGGACAAGCTGCGGATTCTGGGAGAGCCATTCCGCAGGAGGGGGAGTGATCCCGATGAGACGGTCGCGGCGATGACCATCCGCCGTCTGGGGAAATCGTTCCTCAACTATGCCGTTGATCCGTTTCTCTCGGGCATCTACGCCGGTGATCCTCATACGCTGATCACACGCTACGCGCTGCCTAAGCTCTACAACCTGGAGCAGCAGTACGGCAGTTTTATCGGCGGCAGCATCCAAAAGGCGAGAGCGGCGAAGAGACAACCGGCCGGCAAAACCGGGAAAGGGATCTTCTCCACCCGCGGGGGGATGGAGCAGCTCCCCCGCGCGATGAGCGCAGCCATTGGCAATGAGGATATATCTCTATCCCTCTACGGCATAACGGTCACCCCCGATAGGGAGACGGGACACTGGACCACCACCGCGATGCATCAGGGAAACCCAATCACCTACCGCTCGCGCCATCTGGTGACCACTACCGGTGCGCACCAGCTACCGGAGTTGCTTCCCTTTGTTGATGCAGCAGAAATGGCACAGATTACCTGCCTCCGCTACGCACCGGTGATCGAGGTGGCTGTGGGTGTCAGGGAGGTGGGGAAGCACCGCTTCAATGCTTTCGGTGGGTTGATTCCCTCGGGAGAGGGAGAGGAGTTCCTGGGTCTGCTCTTCCCCTCCTCCTGTTTTGCCGGCAGAAGTCCCGAGGGGGGTATGCTCTTCTCCTTTTTCATGGGAGGGATGCGAAACAGCAGCTATATTGATCTATCGGACAAAGAGATTGAGAAAAGGGTGATCCGTGCCTTCCACGGTATGCTCCGATTCCCTGCCGGAAAAGAGCCCGACCTGATCCGTATCTTTCGCCACCGCTACGCCATCCCGCAATATGAACGCTCGTCTGAAGAGCGGTTACACACGGTCACAACACTTGAAAAAAAGTATCCCGGGCTCCATATCGCCGGCAACCTGCGCGACGGCATCGGCATGTCACACCGGATCATCCAGGGATTCCGACTGGGAGAAGAGATCCGTTAATGGTATTCAAAGCCGGTAGTTCCAGCTGCGTTGGGTATACTTATCCTTCCTAAGCTGTTCAATCTCTGCCACTGCGTCGGTAGGCAGCGACATCACCTCGCTCTCACCATAGTGAAGAAGTAGATTTGTTACAAACATCTTCATGAATATACTGATTCCCGGTGCATCTGCTCCCACCTCGGCAAGGTAACTACGGATGTTGGTCACCGGGCTGGGCACAGAGGCGGTCGCTTTTTTGATCAGCCGTCTGTTCCCGGCGTTGAGTGCACGCTGCAGCATCTCCAGGTTGGTGTCATAAAGTAGTGTGCCGTGGTGCAGTTCCCGCTGTAGCGAGACATGGGAAGCAGTACCCGAGATTTTTTTGCCGTTGAGCCAAAGATCCTTTCTCCGGCCCGCCTCAGCCGGCACGGAGAGTACCTTAAGCACAGCCACCACCGGCTCCAGGAAGCGTCCGCTCAGCGGTGCATCCGTCTTGTCATAGAGCAGTGAGTAGTTGAGGTTGCCCTGGTCATGGTATACCGCTCCCCCGCCCGATATCCTACGGATGATGCGGATCTCGCGCTCAATGCACCAGTCCATGTCCACTTCGTTCACCACCGCCTGATTGGAACCGATGATCACGCTGGGATCGTTGCGGTAAAGGAGAAAAAATGAGTCCCCACTCTTTCGGAAGAGATACTCTTCAGCCGCCAGGTTAAAGGAGGGGATGGTTGAGGGGGAGACAACGATGTTCATGGGTTTTTCAATTCCATTTTCGAAAAATCGATGAATCGCTCCAGTGAATTGATTACCGGCTCTTTACCATTGGCGGAAGAGATCCAGTAGCTGATGTATCTGGAGGGTTTGGCAATAAAGAGGTGCTGATTGCCATCATCCATCCTCTGTGTGAAATCATCAGGGTTCACAAAGATGGCTGCACCCAGCTCTACCTGCTCCGCCGCCACATCCTCAGGATGCAGCCCCCAGGTGAAGATGCAATCATCCTCCACCACCACCTTTTGGCCCGGGTGATAATTGATGCCGGTCACAAACGCCACCTCCTCGTCACTCAATGCATATGCCTCCACCTTTGCCTTCCTTTGACCTGAATAGACTGTTACCCTGACCAGGATATCCACCTTCCTGTCACGACAGGGCACATCTTCCGACAGCATCTCCAAAAAAGAGACAGAACCCTCTTTCACTACCCTTGCCGACCGATTTGTGACCGGATGAAGTGGCACCACGTTCTCACCATCCCATAAACGGATGCCTCCCAGGCCGACTGTGGGTCCTACCTTGTAGTAATCGGCACCCTTTCCCCGCAGCTGTTCTTCGGGTGTGGGATACCATCTGTAGCGACTCAGTTCGAGTCCACGGTTTGCTTTTGAATAGAGATCAATGGCTGCTTTCTTGTCGAAATAGAGCCGCAGTCCGAGCCATTCGTTCTCGATTGCCGGTCCATGATGTCCCAACGCCCTGTAGAGGTCACCCGTTTCTGAAGAGACGTGATTCAGACAGGTAGTACTGTCACTGCGCAGGAAGAGGCTTACATCTGTCATATTTTGCGCTGTCAGGAAGCTAACCTGCAGTAGCAACACAAACAATAAAGATTTTGTTTTCATTCGATTTCAAGAATTGGTTACAATGATCATTTTCTGCTATGTAGGAACAAATTTAATAAACAATCCGATAAGAATAGCCAAATAGATGTTTTCATGTCAAATCCTTCTGGAAATATATCATTTTTTTTAAGTTACAGAATTTAATATATAGTTATATTTGTATGTTGTGGATTATCCGGAAAAAAATACCCTTTATGATAAACGGGATAAAAACAAATTAATAATCAACTAAATGTCCTGCCGACTTTTCGGAGTGGACTCAAAGATGCAACCTTTTATAACGCTACCCCCCGGCACATCACCTTGCTGGGAGACTCATACTTCCGGGGAAGAGACAACCGTTGGGCACAGCTCACCCTGGTGGAGACACTGGATGTGGTGCCGGCACATCATCACAGAAGGAATCAGATCATTGAGCTCCTCCATTCGCATATCAGCGGTCTGGCTGTACTGCTATCGGGCGATGGCTTCTGTCCCGATCCCGCTTGATAAGTTTTTCCACATGCCATAAACAGCTTAAAATAAATCATATGAGAAAAATTATTGCTTCAATTTCAGTCTTGATGCTTCTCACCTGCTCACTCACAGCCCAGCAAGGAACAGATGAGGCAACTGTGAGATCCATCGCCGACAATATCCTGGCCCAGCCTGTCACACAGTTCGTGGGCGTGGATGATGGCGTGGTGTACAACAGCACAAATGAGATACCGGAAGGCAAGGATGTGGGATTCAAAAGCCCGCTCACAGAATGGCACTATTCAAACGGCGTGCTGGATATGGCCATGATCAAGCTGGGAGAGTATCTCAACGAACCGAAATATCTGGATTATGCCGAAAATCACGTGGCATTCGGATTTGACAATTACACCTATTTCAGGGAGAGATTCCGTAACGATCGGAAGCACTGGCTCTGGCCATTCGGTCAGCTTTGGAACATGAAGGAGCTGGACGACTGCGGTGCCATGGGTGCTGCCGTGATCGAGGTATATCAATTAAACAGACAACAACGGTACCTCGATTACATCCATGCAGCAGAGAAGCATATCCTGGAGCGGCAGGATCGCCTGGTGGATGGCACACTGAGCCGCACCTTCCCGAGAGAGATGACCGTCTGGGCCGATGATGCCTTTATGGCTACCTCTTTTCTGACTCGGATGGGTAAATTCACCGGAGAGCAGCGATACTTCGATGAGGCGGCCAAACAACTTATCCAGATGGACAGCTACCTGTGGGATGAGACCAAAGGTCTCTATTACCACTGCTACTACGATGACCTGGATCGGAATGGCGTGGCCTACTGGGGTAGAGCCAATGGGTGGATCATGATCTCGTTGGCCGATTTGATTGAAGCGATGCCTGCCGATCATCCACAACGTGACGAGCTGATCTGGATCCTGGAAAAACAGATCGTGGGTGCCTCCCGCTGGCAGAATGCCAACGGGATGTGGAACCAGTTACTAAACAAGAGTGACTCCTATGATGAGTCGTCAGTGACAGCGATGTTTGTTTATGGTACTGCCAAAGCTGTCAACAACGGATGGATTGATCCCTCCTTCAGCTCAGTCGCCAGAGCAGGATGGAAAGCTCTCAAAGAGAATGAGATCACTCCTGATGGTCGTTTCACCAATGTCTGTGTTGGTACGGGTATCAGCAACGATCTACCTTTCTATTTCAATCGTCCCGTGGGTGACAATGAGAAACATGGATTGGGATTAATCATCCATACAGCTATAGAAATGATGAAGCTAAACGGTAAAAAATGAAACAATCGCTCATCCTGTTAGCTATTACCCTTTGCTCACTGATAAGCTGCACACAGCAGGCCAATGAGACGGAATGGCCGGAGATAACCGGTGTGCAAAAGCCCTGGACACGCTGGTGGTGGATGGGCAACGATCTCGATTCGGCGAACCTCACCTATAACCTGGAAGCACTCAGTGAAGCCGGTATCGGGGGCGTCGAAATCACACCCATCTACGGAGTGAAAGGAAGAGAAGAACACTATATCGACTATCTCTCACCCCGGTGGATGGAGATGCTCAGTTTTACCCTCTCCGAAGCGTCACGACTGGGAATGGGGGTGGATATGAACAACGGTACCGGGTGGCCCTTCGGGGGGCCTGAAGTGAGCGTGGAGGACGCGGCCAGCAAAGCCCTTTTCCGTGGCTATTTCCTGTCAGGCGGTGAGTCCCTGCAGGAACCTGTAGAAGTGATGCAGGAGAGACAGAAAGCATTTGCCAGGCTGGAGAAACTGATGGCTTACAGTAGGGAGGGTGAGGTGTTGGATCTCACCGACATGGTGGATCAAGAGGGCAATGTCGACTGGGTTGCACCGCAAGGGAGTAGTTGGAGCCTGCTTGCACTATTCATCGGTAAGACCGGACAGCAGGTGAAGAGAGCTGCCCCCGGCGGGCAAGGGTATGTGCTCGACCACCTGGACAGAGATGCGGTAAAACGTTACCTCGATGGTTTTGACAAGGCTTTTGCAACAAACAGCACACCCTATCCTAACACCTTCTTCAACGACTCCTATGAGGTGTATGGGGCCGACTGGACCCCCACCCTGCTGGATGAATTTGAAAAGAGAAGAAACTACAAGCTACAGGATCATCTACCCGACTTGTTAGCTGACGGGGCAACCGAACAATCGGCCAGAGTCATTGCCGATTATCGCGAGACTGTGGGTGAGATCCTGCTGGAAAACTTCACCATCCCCTGGACCGAATGGGCACATGGTCACGGCGTGAAGACACGCAATCAGGCTCATGGGTCGCCGGCCAACCTGATCGATCTGTACGCTGCTGTTGATATACCGGAATGTGAATCGTTCGGCATCACCGATTTCGACCTGCCAGGCCTGAGGAAAGACAGCATTCGCAAGGAGAACGACAGTGATCCCACCATCCTGAAGTACGCCTCTTCCGCGGCTCACATAACAGGAAAGCCCTACACCTCCTCCGAGACATTCACATGGCTCACGGAGCACTTCCGCACATCGCTCTCACAGGCAAAACCGGAGATCGATCAGATGTTCACCTCCGGTGTGAACCGTGTCTTCTTTCATGGCACTACCTATTCACCCAAAGAAGCCGCATGGCCCGGATGGAAATTCTACGCTTCGGTGGATATGTCACCCACCAACCCCTACTGGAAAAATGCACCGGCCTTCTTCAGCTATATCACCCGGGTACAGTCGTTTCTGCAGAGCGGACAACCGGACAACGACTTCCTGCTCTACCTGCCTGTTCAGGATATCTGGCACACACAGAGGGGCCATTTTTTTACCACTTTCGCCATCCACGACATGCGCGGGCGACTGCCCGAATTCAGCAATGCGGTAGAAAAGATCAGGCAGAACGGATTCGACCTCGATTACATCTCAGACCGTTTTCTGCAAACCACGACAGTGGATAACGGATTGCTGAAAACAGAAGGGGGAACGACATACAAGGCACTGATCCTGCCGGCAGTGGAGAAGATTCCTCTGGCAACCATGGAACAGATCACTCGCCTGGCAGAGCAGGGGGCTACCATTCTCTTCTCGGAGCACTACCCTTCCGATGTGCCGGGACTATACAATCTGGAAGAACGGAGAGAGCAGCTACAAAGACTCCTGTCCGTTTTCCCACAAGCGGAGAGCTTCGAAACAACCGGTCAACATGCTATGGGCAAGGGAACCGTGATCACGGGCAGCGACTATTACCCGATGCTCTCATTTTGGGATGAGCACCGGGAGCTGTTTGTTCATGCACTGGGTGGTCAGCTGGTGAGAAGAAAACATGAGAAAGGACACATCTATTTCCTCGCAATGTTACATAACAACCCAGTGAATGGATGGGTGACACTGGGTGTCAACGCCGAAAGTGCCATGCTTTTTGATCCGATGAGTGGTAGAAAAGGTGTTGCCGCGCTGCGGAAGAACAATGGCAGAACCGAGATCTACCTGCAGCTCAAACCGGGTGAATCGATGATTGTGAAAACATTCAATCACCCGGTCGAGGCAGAAAAGTGGAGCTATTATAAGCTTGCTGATCAGACCATCCAGCTGGACCGGGGATGGCAGTTGAGCTTTATTGAGAGTGAGCCTGCCATAGAAGAGACATTTACTCCCGACAGCCTTCACTCCTGGACCCAACTGGGTCACGATGATCTGCAACGAAATATGGGAACCGGATGCTATTCTCTTACATTTGACCTGCGGAAAAAGCCGGCAGCAGAGTATCTTCTCTCGTTGGGAGATGTGCGGGAGAGTGCCGTGATACGCATCAACGGTGAGATAGCCGATACGCTCTACGCGGTGCCTTTTGAAACCAGAATCGGATCTTTGTTAAAAGAGGGTGAGAACAGCATCGAGATTGAGGTGACCAACCTGCCCGCCAACCGCATCGCCGACTTTGACCGGAGAGGCGTTGAGTGGCGGATCTTCCATGAAATCAACTTCGTAAGCATCACTTACCAGCCCACCAGGTTTGACCTCTGGGAGGTGATGCCATCAGGATTGCTCGGCCCGGTACAGATCAGGCAAATCAATCTACTGCACAAATGAAATGGGAAGTTGATCAGGAGATAAAACTAAAGCGGTTGTAATAATTGATGGTATCCCTGGTCAGGATATCCAGACTGACATAGTTCTGTACCTTTACAGAACCGTGGTAGATAAGATATTCCAACAGGGTCTTCATGGCCAGGAATCCCTGACGCTCGGGCTCCTGACCGATCAGGAAATCAATTACACCGTTTCTGAGTCCCTCTACATTGGGTCGGGTAAGGTCCACACAGATGAGCCTGACATCCTGTATCGACTTCCGGTAGAAATAATCGGCCAGCATTCCACCACGGGAGTTGAGCACAACCACACCCCGAATAGCATGATCCCCCTTAAAATAGAGATCCATTTGCCGGTCATACTTCTCAGGCTCCAGGGCGGAAAAGGGTATCCGCACAATTTCGTTGGGAATGTTTCTCTCCATCAGATAATCAGCAAAACCCATCTTCCTTAGGATACTGGTATTGGCGCTCTCATCTCCGATACGCACTGCCTGCAGCATTCCAATCCGGCTACCCTTTTCTGTAATGGAAGTGATCAGCCGGGCAATCAGATATCCGCAGACATAATGATCGGAAGTGAAATAGGCGAGTGGCGAAGTATTTTCGACTGTCGAGTCCACAAACAGATAGGGGATCTCACGCTCTTCCAGCTTCCTGACCAACCTCAGCGTTTCCTCTTTGAATGTGGTGCCGATGATCACCGCATCGGTATCGAGTGCTGCAATCTCGTCATAAACCCGCCGGCAGGAGTGGATGTCATACTGGTTATAGGTGTATACGGAACATTTGATGCGTATATTCTCATACTCTTGCAACGCTTTGCGGATACCCAGGTGGATGCTATCCCAGTACTCACCCTCCATCACATCCGGAGTGGTGATGATCACCTCATACTTGCGTCTCAACGACAAGCCGGTGATGTGAATATTGGGTTTGTAGTTGACCCTCCTCAACACCTCCTCCACCGCCTGTCGAGCCTCCTCCGACACACGACCTCTGTTGTGTATGATCCGGTCGACCGTGCCGGGTGATACCCCTGACATCTCGGCAATATCCTTGATACGGATTTTTCGTTGCATTGTCGGTTCTATTTCCAGACACTATTATCCACTTACAACCAAGCTAACCTGTTGAGACCAACTGTTCATCTGCTCAATGGCAATCACTTCATGCACTGAACCAGGTGATTCAGTAATTAAACTCTTTGTAAAAGTCAATTGTCTCACGGGTCAGGATATCCAGCCGTACAAAATTTCTTTGTCTCACCGGCTTGCGGTATATCAAATACTCAATCATCGTCTTCATGGCCAGAAATCCCTGATGCTCCGGCTCCTGACCAATCAGAAAATCAATATATCCCTCACGCAATCCATTCACATTGGATACCGTAAGGTCCACCCCGATCAGGTGAATGTCGCTGATGCTGTTCCTGGCAAAATAGTCAGCCAGCAAACCACCACGGGAGTTGAAGAAGACGACTCCTCCCACATCATGCTGGGTCTTGAAAAACTCAGTCATCCATGCCTCATTTTTTTCAGGTTCAAAAGCTGAAAAGGGAATCTTCAGAATATGATTGCTTATTTTCTTCTCCTCCAGAAAATCATGGAACCCTTTCTTACGAAGGATACTGGTATTGGCACTCTCATCACCGATACGTACCGCCTGCGACATACCAATATCCGATCCGGCAGGTATAATAGAGGTGATCAGCTTGGCCATCAGATAGCCGCACATATAGTGATCAGAGGTGAAGAATGCCAGTGGAGAGGTGTTGTCCATGGTAGAGTCCACGAAGATATAGGGAATACCTCTCTCCTCCAGCAACCTGGTCAGACGCATCGTCTCCTCTTTAAAGGTTAACCCGATGATCACCCCATCGGCGTCGATCTCCACAATACGGTCATACACCTCACGGCAGGAATAGACATCAAACTCGTTGTAAGTATGAACCAGGCACCTGACTCGTATATTCTCATACTCTTCCAGCGCATGGTGAATACCCGAATGGATACTATCCCAATACTCTCCTTCCGTGACGGCGGGAGTAGTGATCACCACTTTGTATTTGCGTTTCAGTGACAATCCGGAGATATGAATATTGGGCTTGTAATTCACCTTATTCAGCACCTCTTCGACAGCCTTACGCGCTGATTCCGAAACGTTTCCTCGGTTGTGAAGGATCCTGTCGACGGTACCGGATGAGACCCCTGCCATTTCGGCAATATCCTTGATACGGGCTTTACGTTGCATTCTGGTTTGTTTAAAGGTCTAGTTCCAAAATATTTCCTATATGAGATGTCCAATCCTATCGTTTGAACTGCAAAGAAACAAACTTTTTCTCTATTTCCATACAATTACGATTCCGTTCTGTTTCATTTCTTATCTAATCCAGTGAGGTAACAACCTGATCGGGAGTTTTTACCACCATAAGACCTATTTCTCATCCCTTCTTTAGAATCTCTCACCGTTTCAGGATACAAATGAAAAAAATCGTTATATTTGCAGCGAGTGGCAACAGATACCTTTGAATATAAAGCATTTGACTCACATGAATCACTTTACTACACTTCTGACACTCTGTATGATGAGTCTGACAACCATCGCACAGGAGAATCCCGTCTACTTCCCCGCCCATCAGCTCACCACCGTAGGTGCCTATTACTATCCTGAACACTGGGATGAATCGCAATGGGACAGAGATCTGAAAAAAATGGCGGACATGGGATTCGAGTTCACCCATTTTGCAGAATTTGCCTGGGCTCAACTGGAACCTGAAGAGGGAGTATATGACTTTGGATGGCTTGACAGAGCCATCGCAGTGGCAGCCAGGAACAAACTGAAAGTGATCCTCTGTACCTCTACTGCAACACCGCCTGTATGGCTGGTTCGCAATCATCCCGACATCCTCATCACACGTGAGGAGGGAACACGGTATGACCATGGATCCAGACAACATGCCTCTTTCTCCAATGAGTATTACCGCAGCTACGCCATGAAGATGATTGCTGAGCTGGCAAAGCGTTATGGAGAGGATGAGCGGGTCATGGGGTGGCAGCTGGACAACGAACCCCATTCCACTGTGGACTATGGCGATGATGCACTGAAGAGGTTTCGTATTTGGCTGAAAGAGAAGTATCACACCATCGAAGCACTCAATCATGCCTGGGGGACAAACTTCTGGAGCGGCACCTACAGCAGTTTCGACCAGATCAATCTGCCACAACACAGACAATGGGGTATGAACCTCTATCAACGGCTCGATCACAGTCGTTTTTGTGACCATGAGACCAGCACATTTCTGGATGAACAGGCCCGTACACTGCGACAACATATCTCTCCACGACAATGGATCACCACCAATTTCATTCCAATGTACGATGCCCGCTTCATAGGGGCAGACAAGGAGCTTGATTTCATCACCTATACACGTTATATGGTCTACGGTGAACACAAGGGAATAGGCGAAGAGGGATACCGGGTAGGTGAGTACACCCGAATAGCCATGGCCAACGACTATTTCAGACCCCTTAGCCCACTCTATGGGGTGATGGAGCTGCAACCCGGACAGGTGAACTGGGGGACCGTTAACTCGCAACCATTGCCAGGTGCCGTACGTCTATGGCTGTGGCATGTGTTTGCCGGCGGAAGCAGATTGACCTGCACCTATCGTTTCCGTGCACCGACCTACGGTTTTGAGCAGTATCATTACGGAATCGTGGGAACAGACGGCGTAACCTCCACCTCAGGGGGAAGAGAATACCAGCAATTCATCGATGAGATGAACCAACTCAGAGCGCATTACGACCAGCAACAACCACCGGCAGCTTACCTGAACCGCAAAACCGCCATACTCTATGACCCTGACAATAGCGTGGCCATAGAACAAAACAAACAAACACATAACTGGAACACTGAAGAGCATCTGTTGAAATACTATCGCGCCCTGAAATCATTTGGTGCTCCCGTCGATTTCATCCGTGATTCGACCGACTTCACCCGATACCCGGTGATTGTGGTGCCGGCTTACCAACAGATGAGTCGTAGTCTGATCAGGAAACTGACCCAATACGCAGAAAATGGAGGGAACCTGATTCTCTCCTGTCGCACCGGTCACCAGAATGAACTGGGTCACCTCTGGGAAGCAGCTCATGCAGAGCCAATCTATGAATTGATTGGGGGGGAGATTGCATTTTATGACCTGCCACAATCATTTGCTCCCGGCACAGTGGAGATGGAAGGCTACAAATACAGATGGAACAGCTGGGGTGACATACTGCAACCATCAGGTACAACTGAAAGCTGGGCCTTCTACCGGGATCTCTTTTATGCAGGCAAGACAGCTGTCACCTTTCACCCTCTGCAAAATGGCAGTGTGACCTACGTGGGTGCCGAAAGCCTCGAGGGTGATCTGGAACAGGCTGTGCTCAGGAAAGTGTATAACCGTTTGGAAATACCCATCGAGAATTATCCTCCGGGTATATTGGTGGAATACCGCGATGGTTTTGGAATAGCCATGAACTACCGGGACTCTTCCTATACAATAGAACTGCCCGCAGAGAGTGAGATAATCATTGGGAACAAAGAGATCCCTGCTGCGGGCGTTCTGGTCTGGAAAACCAAATAACCATACGAAACCTATGAAAGATTGTGTGACTGACGATTCCTGGTGTGCGCGTACACAGCATAATCACAGATTCCCATGATTGTAAGATGGAAGGGGAACGGAAACAAATACACAACATTGCGCTATCCGAATATTTTTGACATAAGGAATAAAAAAACAAACAGAATAATAACGAACAGAATGAACAAGAAAATTATTTGGCTTCTATTATCAGTCGGGCTCATCTGTATGTCAGGCTGCAAAGAGAAATATGAATACCCGTTTCAGGACCCTGACCTGCAGGTGGACGAACGGATTGACAACCTGATCACTCTTCTCACACTCGAAGAGAAGGTTGGGTTGATGGTTAACACCTCCAAACCAGTACCCAGGTTGGGAATCCCTGCTTACGACTGGTGGAACGAGGCTCTCCATGGTGTGGGTCGTGCCGGCCTTGCAACCGTTTTCCCTCAGGCAATCGGTATGGCCGCCACCTGGAACGAACCGGGTCATTTGGAAACATTCAGCATCATTTCAGATGAAACAAGGGCCAAACACCATGAGGCGTTACGGGACAACAACCGTGGTAGATATTACGGACTCAGCCACTGGACCCCCAACATCAACATCTTTCGTGACCCCCGCTGGGGCAGAGGTCAGGAGACCTATGGAGAGGATCCCTACCTGACAGCACGATTGGGTGTTGCCGCCGTAAAAGGGTTGCAGGGCGACGATCCCGACTATTTCAAGACTTATGCCTGCGCCAAACATTTTGCCGTACACAGCGGCCCCGAGTGGAACCGCCACTCGTATGACGCCTCCGTGTCGGGTCGTGACCTCTGGGAGACCTACCTGCCGGCATTCAAGGCACTGATCGACGAAGGCAATGTCAGGCAGGTGATGTGTGCCTACAATGCCCTCGATGGGGAGCCCTGTTGCGGCAGCAGCAGGCTGATGATGGACATCCTCCGTGGTGAATGGGGATACAAGGGTATGGTGGTCTCCGATTGTTGGGCAATCAACGACTTTTTCATCGCTGAGAACCACGGTACCCATCCCGATCCCCAATCGGCTGCTGCTGATGCGGTGATCCACACCACCGACCTGGAGTGCGGCAGTGTGTATGAAAACCTGGTCGTGGCAGTGAAGGAGGGTCTGATCACTGAGGATCAGATCGATCAATCGTTGCGTCGCATCTTGCGTGGATGGTTTGAACTGGGCATGTTGGATCCTGTTGAGAGAGTCCCATGGAGCACCCTCTCTCCCGACATCGTTGACTCGGATGCGCACAGAGAGCTGGCACTAAGGGTAGCACGGGAATCGATGACCCTGCTGAAAAACGAAAACGATCTGTTACCGCTGAGCAAGGATCTGAAGAAAATAGCAGTAATTGGGGCCAACGCGGCTGACAGTGTGATGCTATGGGGAAACTACAATGGATTTCCCTCATCGACGGTGACCATCCTCGATGGCATCCGGGCAAAGCTGCCCGACGCCGAGATCATCTACGAGAGGGGATGCGATCTGGTCGATCCCTGGGTACGTACTTCGCTCTACGAGCATTTCACCTCTGGTGAAGAGAAGAGCAGGGGGATGCATGTAGCTTTCTTCAACAACAACCAGTTTGAAGGCAGTCCGGTGACCACCGAAGTGAACAGTGAAGGTATCCGCTACAACAACTCTGGCGGTACGGCACTGGCACAGGGTGTGAACATGGAGAATACCGCAACCCGTATCACCGGTCATTTCACTGCACCCTACAGTGGCGAGATTGTCTTCTCTGCCCGTACTTCAGACAGTTACACCCTTTACATCGATGGCAGGGAAGTGATGTCACAAACCGGACGTGAGGCATTCATCCCTTCTGAATACAGTATAAATGCAATAGAGGGAGAAACATATGAGATAAGACTCGATCACGCCCAGACCGGACGACGGGTGAGCATCGATTTTTCGGTTTTCAAAAAAGAACTGGCACAGTTTGATGAGCTTACCGAACGGCTCAAGGAGACAGATGTCATCCTCTATGCCGGTGGTCTCTCCCCACGACTGGAGGGTGAAGAGATGCCGGTGAGTGCCGAAGGGTTCAAGGGGGGAGACCGCGAGAGGATTGAATTACCTGATGTGCAGCGACGCATGCTCGAAAGTTTGAGGAAAACAGGCAAACCAATCATTTTTGTGCTCTGCTCGGGTAGTGCCGTAGCCCTGGAACAGGATGAGAAAAACTACGATGCGCTGCTGGCTGCATGGTATGGCGGACAGGCTGCCGGCACTGCCGTGGCCGATGTACTGTTCGGCGACTATAACCCCGCAGGCAGGCTTCCCGTCACCTTCTATAGATCAACCGCACAGCTTGACAATGCGCTCAAACCGGCCGCCAACCCCGATCATCAGGGTTTCCAGAACTACAACATGGAAGGGCGTACATACCGCTACATGCAGGAGGAACCACTCTATCCCTTCGGACACGGATTGAGTTATTCCCGTTTCAGCTATGGAGAAGCAACACTCAGTAGCACAGAGGTGGAGGCAAAGGAGGGTCTCAGGGTGGTTATTCCTGTCACCAACGACTCGGAGCGTGGTGGTGAAGAGGTTGTTCAACTTTATGTGAGCAGGAACAACGATCCGATGGCTCCGGTGAAATCTCTCCGTGCCTTCAAACGTCTCTATATAGAACCGGGTGAAACCATTCAGGTGGAATTGACCGTTCATCCCGATGCATTTCTCTTCTACGATGAAACAGAAGCAGGACTTGCTGCCAAGGGTGGAAGCTACACCCTCTATTATGGTGGCAGCTCATCAGATAAGGATCTGATGCGTGCGCAATTGAACGTGAAATTGTAATCCATGTAAATCTGTAAGATACTGCTGTTTTGGTAATTTCTATCAACTCTAAACAGCAGTATCTATATTGTCTATTTTAGATATATATATTATTTATCTTTTTTTATCTTAATTTTCTTGACTACTTAGAAGATAATTACATACATTTGTGTTTGTGTATGTTAATTGCCTGTCGTAAAACAGCAGTTTTTAACCACTATTCTGGGTGGACAAATATTTTTGGTGCGAAGTTCACTATCATCTAATTTAAAATGAGTATGTTACAAGATGAATTATATTTTTCAAGAATTTTGTGCACGTGCACAATTTGAATTAATAATGAAGAAACACCGGCCTATACTAATATTTATTTACAAACAATGTGACCAAAAGGGTTAACAATTTACACTTTTTATCCTCCCTGTTATTCAGGGACAGTTATGAGAACACTTTAATTATCTAAAACGAATCAGAGAATGAAAAGGAAAATTTCGAATTTATTGAGAGGATTTTGTCTCGTTTTATTGGGAACAATATCCTTGACCATGTTCGCACAGAACGTGACCGTCACCGGAACGGTATCTGATAACAGGGGAGAGCCGCTAATCGGCGTAACTGTGCAGATACAGGGCACCTCCACTGGTACGGTAACCGACATGGATGGCAACTTCTCGTTGCCAAATGTTCCATTGGATGCAACGGTGGAAATCTCCTATGTTGGGATGCGTACGCAAACCATTCCACTCAACGGGCGTAGTCTCCTTCGCGTGGTTCTGGAAGAAGATACTGAGCTACTGGAAGAACTGGTGGTGGTGGGTTACGGCCAGATGCGCCGCAGCGACCTGACCGGATCGGTGGTCTCCGTATCGGAAGATGCAATTAAGAAGTCGATCCCCACCTCTATTGATCAGGTACTGCAGGGACGGGCGGCCGGTGTGCAGATCCAGGCCAACTCCGGAACACCGGGTGCCAGCTCAGCTATCCGCATCAGGGGTATCAACTCGCTGAATGCTACCAGTCAGCCTATCTTTGTGATCGACGGGGTGATTGTGGATTCCTCCACCGACAGTGAGAGCAGCAACCCGCTATCCAGCATCAACCCCTCCGACATCGTCTCGATGGACGTGCTGAAAGATGCTTCCGCCACCGCCATCTACGGTGCACGGGCATCAAACGGAGTGATCATGATCACCACCCGCCGTGGACAAAGTGGAGAAGCGTTGATCAGTTATGATGGTTATATCGGCACGCAGAGCATGCCAAAGCACCTGGAGATGATGAACCTGCAGGAGTATGCCCGTCACCACAACGACCGGTCCGACTTCAGCATCGTCGAGAAGAGCAGCGCCTTCGTACGGCCCGACATGCTGGGACCGGGCACCGACTGGCAGGAAGAGCTTTATCAGAAGGCACTGATGACCAGTCACAACCTCTCCATCACGGGAGGTAATGAGAAGACTACCTACGCCATCAGTGCCGGCTTCCTCGATCAGGAAGGGATCGCACTGGGATCGGGCTTCCGCCGTCTTTCGTTGCGCGGCAGCATGGACAACCAGGTGAAGAGCTGGTTGAAAGCCGGTATCAACTTCTCGCTCTCAGACTCGAAACAGGAGGTGGGTGCCGACAATGATATCATCATGAATGCGTTACGTCAGCAACCCATGGTGGCTGTCTACGGCCCCGACGGAACCTTCGACGGACCGGAGGATGTCTGGATGCCGGTCAACCCGGTGGGTATGGCATCCATCCGTGAAAACTACAACAAACGACATAACTTCCGTTTCAACACCTACCTCGATGCCACGCTGGCTGACGGGCTCACTTTCAAAACGGAACTCTCTACCGATTACAACCAGGGTAGCTTTTACTACTTCGAACCCTCCTACCGCTTCGGCGTACTGACCAACAACACCCGTACCTCCCGTCGTACAAAGAACGACACCAAATACTGGTCCTGGAGGAACTTCCTCACCTATAACAAGGTACTGGCTGACCAACACAACGTGAATGCAATGCTGGGACAGGAGATGTCAGAATCACAATGGGAAAACCTGGTAGGATCAGCCACCGGTTTCCTCTCCAACACCACGCACGACCTGAGTGCAGGTGATGCCAGCAAATCGAGCGGTACCGGCAGCAGCGGCGCCAGCTCCATCTCATCATTCTTCGGACGCATCTTCTATTCGTTCGACGACCGTTACCTGCTCACCGCCACACTGCGCCGTGACGGATCATCGAAATTCGCACCCGGTAACCGTTGGGGATGGTTCCCTTCACTGGCTGCCGCCTGGAGGGTCACCGGCGAAAACTTCCTGAAAGACCATGAGGTGATCGACACCATGAAGTTCCGCTTCGGATGGGGAGGTACCGGTAACCAGAACGTGGAGAACTGGGCATACATGGCTCTCCTTTCACCCAGGACCACACCCTGGGGTACCGGTGTGCTCACGGGCAACACCGCCAACCCGGACCTGCGCTGGGAGACCACCTACTCCACCAACCTGGGGCTCGACCTCAACCTCTGGCAGAACAGAGTCGAGTTTATTGCCGATGTCTATTATAAGAAGACCACAGACCTCTTGCTACAGCTGCCGCTTCCCGCCTACCTGGGATCATCGGGACAGGGTGCTGCCTCCAACCCATGGGCGAATGTGGGTGAACTGGAAAACAAAGGGATCGAGATGACCCTTAACACCGTCAACATCGACAACAGCGGATTCCAGTGGCGTTCCAACTTCGTCTTCTCGCTCAATCGCAACAAGGTGCTGAGCCTCGACACCGATAACTCATCCATCGAAAAGGTGTACCGCGTAGGATCGGAAACCAACATCGTGACCCGCACTACCGTCGATCAGCCCATCGGACAGTTCTGGGGATACAGGGTGATCGGTCGCTTCGAAAAAGCAGAAGATTTCTACTACAAGGATGCAAACGGCAACGTACAACAGGTGGCGCTCCCCGAAGGTGTTTCCATCGGCGAGAATGGTTCCTATATCGGTGACTATATCTTCGAAGACCTCAATAAGGACGGTAAGATCGACAACAACGACGCCACCTTTATCGGTAACCCCGAGCCCAAGTTCTCATACGGCATCGGTAACAGCTTCTCCTGGAAAGGGTTCGATCTGAACATCTTCCTGGCAGGATCTTACGGCAACGACGTGCTCAACTATAACCGCCGTTTTATCGAAGACCCGCGGGCCAACAACAACCTGCTCAAAACAGTTCTCGACTATGCAAAGGTTGACAGGATCGATCCCAACGGACCGGATGACTTCCGTAACCTGCATCTGGTGGGTGGTGACCGAAGAATACCCCGTTTATCCGCATCAACTTCAAACGGGAACAACCGTGTGAGCGACCTCTATATTGAAGACGGATCATTCCTCCGCATCCAGAACATCTCATTCGGCTATACCCTGCCCAAGAGATGGGTCAGCAAGCTGGCGCTTGACAATGTACGGCTCTACACCAACCTGCAGAATGTATACACCTGGACCAAGTACAGAGGCTATGACCCGGAAATCGGGTATATGTATGGTGATGCACTGATGAGCGGACTCGACTACGGTCGCTATCCCTCACCAAGGATCTACACCTTCGGGATCAATCTCTCATTCTAACGTCACCCATGGAACAAGAAAAAAAATATCCTATGAAAAATAAAATACTCATCATCGCAGCATTGGTCAGCCTGCTCCTCTGGACAGGTTGTGAGGACTTCCTCACCCAGACCAACAATACCAATCCAAACCAGGAGACCTTCTTCGACAGCGATCAGGCGGTTGAAGCAGCCACCTCTCCTCTCTACAACTATGTTTGGTATACCTTCAACGAGAAGTTCTACTACGGTATGGGCGACGGCAGGGCGAACAACATCACCGCCCGCTGGTCTGACTACATCTATCCCTATACCAACCTGACCGAGACAGCATTGAGCATCGGTCTGGAAGATGCCTGGGGATCACTCTACTCAGTAGTGGCTCAGTCCAACAACGTGATCAACAACATCCAGGAGTTTGCGGGCCCCACAGTCACGGAAGAGGCCAGGCAGACTGCCATCGCCGAAGCACGATTCATGCGCGGTACCGCATACTGGTACCTGGGTTCACTCTGGGGCAAAGCGATCATCTACGAGCGCACCTCCGACCTGGTGAACAACTCAGCCATCCCGCCACACAGGGTGACAGATGTGATGGAGTTCGCCATCCGCGACCTGGAGTTCGCAGCGAAATATCTGCCTGCCACTGTCGCCACAAAAGGAAGGGTTACCCGCTACAGCGCTTTCGGCATGCTGTCACGCATCTACCTCTCCATGGCCGGACTGACCTCCGAAGGAGCATACAACGGACAGAACATTGCCACCGATTTCAACCGGGGTACACGCAACAGCTACTACCTCGACATGGCCCGTAAGGCTGCCATGAAGGTGGTCAACGAATCACCCTATGCCCTGATGGAGAACTACGGTGACCTCTTCACCTATGAGAACAACAACTGCAAGGAGGCTATGTTCCAACTGCAGTGGCTCACCGGCTCCACCGATGCCATCGGCTGGGGTGCCAACCAGCCCATCCAGGCTTTCTTCGGATGGTCCACGCTGGTCGCCGACGGCACCAACTGGGGTAACGCAACTTACACCTCATGGGATCTGGTGCGCACTTACGACCCGCAGGATCGTATCCGCCGCCACAATACGATTGCCACATATGGCGCCTACTATCCTGAGCTCTACAAAAAGGGAGGTGGTTACACCTATGGTGTCACCGAAGAGGGATACGAAGATCGTTGTAACATCAAGAAATATGTGATCGGTACCATCGACGACAACGGCGTCAGCTACAAACAGAGCAATGGTCTCAACACCCATATGCTGCGCCTGGCTGAGGTGTACCTCAACCTGGCAGAAGCGATCCTGGGCAACAACGCCTCCACCTCCGATGCCACGGCACTCACCTACTTCAATATGGTTCGTGAACGGGCCGACATGCCCACCCTGAGCAGCATCACCTACGAGGATCTCCATTACGAACGACGCATTGAGCTGGCCATGGAGGGACAATATTGGTATGACCTGGTACGGCGCGGCTACTACCAACAGCAGGAGGTGGTCAACTACATGAACAACCAGGAGCGCAATGCAGGTTACGAATACGATGAGACCGAAGATGTTGAGTATGTAAAGACTAGCGATGGTGAAGGTGTGGCCACAGCCGAAGTGAAACACCTCACCCTGCCTGTTTCGGATGTGGACAAAGGGAAGAACCCTTACCTCGAGGGCACACCTGAAGCCTATGAATTCACGGAAGAAAAAATCACCGATCTCTATTAATCATTAATCTGACAAACAATGAAAAAGATACATATCCTATATCTCACCCTGCTCACACTGATCGGAATCACTTTCCTTTCATGTGAAGAGAGCGACAACCTGGGGAGCACACCGATCCAGGTGACAAAAATCTACCTGGAAGATCATGAGTCTTCCGTGCCGGACCGCCCGGTGGAGTTTGCCCGCCTGGGGCAGATGATCCGCATCGAAGGGAGTGGTTTCCTGGGGATGAAGAAGGTCTTCATCAACGGATACGACACCTACTTCAACGTGGCCTATGTCACCGACAACTCCATGTTGATATCCATCCACCGAAATACACCCGTTGTGGATGCAGAGGAGGAGGTGCGCAACACCATTCAACTGGTGAAAGAGGGTACCGATATCACCTACACTTTCACCATCATGGCTGCCTCTCCCACCATCACACGCCTGAGCAACACCCTGCCGCAACCCGGTGACCTGGTGACCGCTTATGGCGAGAACCTGCATGAGACCAGCAAGGTGACCCTCCCCGGTGGTGTCGAGGTGACCAATATCGTCTCCGATGAAGAGGGAGAATGGTTCACCTTCACCATGCCCGACGGGGTGACCGCCAGCGGCTCTCTCTTTTCGGAGGGTGCAAATGGAAAGGCTGCCACACCTGCCTACTTCAACTTCACTGAGGGTATCCTCCTCGACTGGGATGGCAACGGTGAAGGCGGTGCCTGGTCATGGAGTGAAGGCGGATCGATGATCGGTATCCAGGACAGCGATGACCAACAGAGCGATCTGGTGAGCGATCCCCTTAACTCGGGTCGCGGCAACTGCGTACCATTGATCCCCGAGCGGATACTGAATGGTGCCAACGGCGGTGTCGTGGCCGGCAAAGCACGTGCCACGGAGGTGTGGACAGCCGGCACTGACAACCCGATGGATGACTGGAGCCGGATGTATACCTACATCCCGGAGACCACACCCCTCAACGAGGTGGCCTTCCAGTTCGACATCTATGTGCCCGATCCATGGAGCAACACGGGACAGATCCAGGTGGTGCTCTACAACAACTTCAACTTCACCGGTGTGGGATCGGATGATGACGGTCAGCGTACCGCATTCTACATCCCCTATATCCAGGATGGTGTCATGGTGCCCTACCAGACCGAAGGATGGGAAACCGTTACGATACCCTTCAGCGAGTTCGGTTACTATGCCAATATGCTGGAAGATGACGAGGCCACTCCCCCCACCTTCAAGAATGTGGTAGAGGACCGACTGGCAGCCACCTATCAGAACTTCGGCATGGGCATCGTCAACACCGACTTCACCTACCAGGAGGTAGAGGTGGTCTCCACCCTCTTCAACCAGAAGATCTATGTGGACAACTGGCGGGTGGTACCGGTAAAGAAGGTAACCGTCTCCGATTATGACGATGAAGAGTGACAGAGCAACTGGACATGACAAACAAATAAACAGAAACAAAATGAAAAAATATAAAATCATTCTTTTTGCAATTGTTGGTGCTTTGCTGCTCCACGGTTGTTACGACGAAAAGATGGAATGGGGCACACCGGAGGATCACAACCCGATCAACTCCTCTGAGATCCCCCTCAACCTGGCTGAGAAAATCGCCAACTACGACTTTATCAAGGCCTATGTACCCGCCGGCATGATCGTCGGTATCGGGGCGGGTGCCGATCTCTACATCAGCGATCCTGCTTACAAAAAGGTGATTGACGAGAACTTCCAGATGATCACCACCGGCAATGCGATGAAGCACTCATCGGTGGTCCGCAACAATGGTTCGCTCGACTTCACCACCATCGATGCTTTCATGGATGCAATCCCTGCCGATATGAAGGTGCTGGGTCACACGTTGCTCTGGCATACCCAGCAACGGCAGGCATACCTCAAGTCGTTGATTGCACCGGAGGTGATCATCGAGACCGACCCGGACGATAAGCTGGAAAACATCATCCTCAACTCCGATTTCGAGGAGGGCAACACCACCGGATGGGGTGCCTGGTCCAGTGCCGGCGCCTCACAGCAGATCGCCGGTCCCGGCAAGGGGTACAACAGTGACTATGCGATGCTGTTGAACAATCCGGAAGAGGGTGCCAACTACTCGGCACAGGCCTACTACACCCTCCCCGCCACCACCTGGGAGGTGGACGAGCCCTACATCGTCTCCTTCTATGTCTACTCGGAAGAGGGCAATGACAACTTCCAGATACAATTGCAGAACCGCACCACTTACAGCGGCGGCGGTTACACGGCACAGAGCGTGCCGGCCAAGCAGTGGTATTACTTTGAGGCAGAGATCATGATGACCGAAGCGTTGGTAAACCTGCCCATGACACATATCACCATCGACTTCGGCGCTGGTGCAGGTGACTACTATATCGACGACTTCAAGTTCGGCAAGAAGAAAACCGGACCGGTCAACCATATGCTCAACGGTTCGTTTGAAAACGGGCTGGAGGGCTGGAGTGCCAACAACCCCGGTGCCGGCATCGAGGTGGTGGAACTGGACGATGCTCCGGCAGGCAGCCACGCGGTGAAGATGACCGCATCAGCCAGCTCTTCCAATGCCTGGGACCTGCAGCTCACTTCACCCGATATCCCCACCTTCCCGGGAGAAAAGGTACGTCTCTCCTTCTTCGTGAAGGCCGACCAGGCGGGACAGGGTCGTATCTCCTTCAGCGGACTCACCAACGGCTACCCCTGGATGGACTGGACCGGATCGCAGAGCGGCTGGTCAGAAGCGTTCGAGGTGGGAACCGGCTGGCAAGAGATCAGCGTAGTGCTCCAGGATTTCAGTGCCGACTTTGAAGAGGGAGCTGCCGTATGGAAATGCAACTTCGATTTTGGCTACCTGCCCGATGTGACCTATTTCATCGACGATGTGAAGGTAACGATTGAAGAACCGGCAACACCCGCTTCGGCGCCAATGTCAACCCGTGCCGGCGGCATCACCTACGTCTACAAAACCGCTGAGGAGAAGAAGGCAGCCCTGCTGGGTGCCCTGGAAGAGTGGATCAAGGGGATCACCGAGCATACCGGTGACAGAATCTATGGCTGGGATGTGATCAACGAACCGATCGACGACAACGGTCAGTGGCGCGGCATCGGTGGCAACTTCATGAACGATGACTCCCACCCGGTGGAAGAGGAGGGTCTGGAGCTCAACTGGGCCGATGACCACTTCTACTGGGGCTACTACATCGGGAAGGAGTACGCCGTGAAAGCATTTGAATATGCACGTCAGTATGCGCCGGAAGGAACGGTACTCTTCGTCAACGACTATAACCTGGAGAGCAACCCGGCCAAGCTGGATGCACTGATCGACTTTGTCGGTTACATCGAGCAGAACGGTCAGACGGTCGACGGCATCGGCACGCAGATGCACGTGAGCGCTGACACCACGGCCACCTTCAATGAAAAAATAGACAACATGTTCAAGAAGATGGCGGCGACCGGCAAGATCGTTCGCGTCACCGAGCTCGATGTGCGTCTGGGTACCGCTTCACCCAGTGCAGGGCAGCTGGAGATGCAGGCGAAGACCTACCGGCATATCGCAGCATCCTACATCCAGCACGTACCGGAGGCACAGCGTTCGGGCATCACCATCTGGACCCTCACCGACCACCCGAGAGAGCATGAGTTCTGGTTGCCGGACGAATCGCCCAACCTGTTCGATAAGGATTACAACCGCAAGCATGCCTATAAAGGCTTCGCAGACGGTCTGGCCGGTCGCGACATCAGCGAGGATTTCACCGGTGACGACTATGTGAATGCCTATCCGGAGGAAGAGGAGGAGGAGTGAGTAGCATGATCTGATTACAACTATACTTTTGTGAGGGGAGATGGACAAAAAGCCATCTCCCCTTCTTATAAATGCCGAAAATGGATACAAATCTCCCACACATAAAGAAAAATGCACCCTATAGCCAATTTTTTACACCTCCCTGAAAATGATTTCACCTACTTTTACCAGGCGTTCATCCTTGAATGAACGGATAAAGATTTACAAACAATGAATGATTGACAGATTATGAAAAATGCGTTAAAATTTATTCTCTCTTTCCTTTTCCTCTGCTCATTTATGGTGAACGGGCAAGAAACAGTTCAGCTGCCCGAGGGCACCTATCCCAATGAATTCAATATCGTGGGAGCTGAGTATCCCCGTGTTGGAAAGGATGGCCGTACCTACTTCAAGGTATTTGCCCCTGATGCAAAGAAAGTGGAGATCAGCTTCCGGGGTGAAATGGAAAAAGGAGAAGATGGCTATTGGACCCTGGTCTCAAATGAACCGGAGGTAGTTGGTTTTCACTACTACCAGGTGATTATCGACGGTGTAAGTGTGGCCGACCCGAATGGCAAACCCGTTTTCGGCATGGGCAAATGGGTCAGCGGCATTGAGATCCCGGAAGAAGATGGGGATTACTATAAGCCACAGATGAACGTACCCAAAGGAAGCGTCAGCGAAAGTTGGTACTTCTCGGAAGTGCGCAACGAATGGCGCCGCTGTTTCGTTTATACGCCGGCGTGCTACGACAAGAAGCCAGAAACCAAATATCCGGTACTCTACCTCCAGCACGGCATGGGTGAGAACGAAACGAGCTGGGCCAACCAGGGACGGATGAACTTCATCATGGACAATCTGATTGCAGCAGGTGAGGCAAAACCCATGGTAGTGGTGATGGACAACGGGAACATTGAAAACTTCCGTACACTGCCCGGTGAGAACCCCAATGAAGCAAGAAGCAGATTTGGTGCCGACTTCACCCCCATCCTGCTGAACGAGATCATCCCCCATATTGAATCCACCTTCCGGGTACTGACCGACCGTGACAACAGGGCAATGGCGGGACTCTCCTGGGGAGGGTTGCAAACCTTCAACATCACCCTGAACAATCTGGACAAGTTCTCTTATATCGGTGGGTTCAGCGGCGCTGGTTTTATCAATCCCGATCAACTGGATCAGGCATACAATGGGGTATTCAATGATCCCGCGGCATTCAATGAGAAAGTACATCTTCTTTTCATGGGCATCGGCTCCGAAGAGAGGCCTGAACGAACAAGAAATCTAAGTGAAGGACTGAAAAAAGCCGGCATCAACAACGTCTATTATGAATCCCCGGGAACAGCACATGAGTTCCTCACCTGGCGCAGGTGCCTGAAAGAATTTGCTCCCCTGTTGTTCAAATAGCCTTATTCAGCCATATTAAAAGACCCAATTCAACAGTACATGAAACGGATATTACTCACAGCAATCCTTGCTCTATACAGCTTTGTTGCCTGTATTGGTCAGACCGCTGACAGGCAGTGGCTCAACCTCAATTATGCCGGGGATGAGAAGGAGTATCACAACCTTGATATTCATCTGCCCACCACAGAGAAGCCTGCCTACAAGGCAATCATTGTGATCTACGGCAGTGCCTGGTTCGGTAACAACATGAAACAATTCGCGTTCGACGCTTTGGGGAAGCCACTGCTAGAAAGCGGTTTCGCAGTGATCGCAATCAATCACCGGGCAAGCTCCGATGCTCCCTATCCCGCTCAGATCAATGATGTGAAGGCTGCCATACGATTCATACGGGCAAATGCCGATCAATACCTGATCGATGCCTCTTTCATTGGCATCACAGGTTTTTCATCGGGCGGTCATCTTGCTTCACTGGCAGGAACAACAAACGGCGTGAAAGAGTACAGGATCAATAACACAACGGTTGACATCGAAGGGAGTGTGGGGAGCGACACTTCTTCCAGCAGTGCCGTCAATGCGATAGTCGACTGGTTTGGTCCAATCGACATGGCCCTCATGGATGATTGCAAGGGTCCCAAGAAGGGAGACTCACCCGAAGCGGCACTTATCAGAGGTGATCCGGCTGACAACCTTGATCTTATTGCGCTGCTCAATCCCATCACCTTTATTGACGAAGAAGACCCCCGTTTTCTGGTGATACATGGGGAGGCAGACAATGTGGTGCCCCATTGTCAAAGCGAGCTTTTCGCAAAAGCATTACTGGAGAAAGGATTGTTGAGTGAGTTTATCACAGTCCCGGGAGGTCAGCACGGGCCGGTCACATTCAACGACCACACCTTTCAAAAAATGACCGACTTCTTGCTGAAAGAAGCAAATCAGATCAATGATTCAACTCATCAATAGAGATTATCGAGCATGCACAAGAAGCAAAAAGCAATCATCCTTACAGCTATCTCCCTGATGCTATCACTCTCGGGACTGCAGGCACAAACCGGCAGAGCATGGAATGAACAGGACGAGGCTGTTGCAGGTGACACCCTTCGCAGCATCGATCAATACTTTGTTCCAGCAAGCAACAGCTCGAAGAGTCCCGATGAAGACGGATTCATTCAACGCTGGTTGCTGCTTGAACCGATCAGGATACCCGTTCGCAGCAACACTGTTTTCACCGATAGTTACCTGAGGAATGCGTTTGACACCCTCTATTTTCACAATCAGTTCACATTGCTTCCCCGTGATGGTGAAAAGGTCAGCGTAGGTGAGAACCAGCTCACCTGGCACGCACTGGACAGTAGAAATTTCAATGTGAAACTGTTCCGTTTCGCCTATGGATTGTACAAACCGGTCTATGGCGTGCTCTTCTGGGCAGTGACCATCGTCGACAGTCCCGTTGAGAGGAAGGATGTACGACTGTCAGCGGGCTCCAATTCAGCATCCATGTGGTGGCTCAATGGTGAGGAGGTGTTGTTGCTCTCCGGTGACCGGCGTATGGTAATGGATGATGCGGTCTCACGCCGTCTGACACTCAAAAAGGGAAGGAACATCATTCGTGGTGCCGTGATCAATGGACCCGGGATGAGTGACTTCTGCGTTCGTATCCTCGATGAACAGGGAATGCCGGTCAGGAACATCCAAATCAGTTGCGAGTAAACACCATTATGTATCATCATATGAACAATCACAATAGATCAGCAGCAGTGATCACGATTCTGTTCCTCTTCATTGCAGGAGCAGCAACAGCACAGGTTGGCAAACCTTTTATACATGATCCCTCAACCATCATGGAGTGTGAAGGGAACTATTATACCTTCGGCACAGGTGGTGGCGGATTGATATCGGAAGATGGGTGGACCTGGCACAGCGGTGCAGTAAGACCGGGAGGTGGCGCAGCACCTGATGCCATACAGATTGGTGATCGTTACCTGGTTGTCTATGGTGCCACAGGGGGTGGCCTGGGAGGGGGTCACAACGGCAGGATACTGACCATGTGGAATAGAACGCTCGATCCTGCCTCACCCGACTTCAAATTCTCAGAACCTTTACTGGTTGCCCAGTCCGACGGCGTGGAAGACAATGATGCCATTGATCCGGGATTGCTATTGGATCCCAATGATGGTCGTTTATGGTGTTCCTACGGCACCTATTTCGGATTTATACGATTGATAGAGCTCGATCCCGAAACAGGTGAACGGGTAGAGGGCAATGAAGCAATCGATATAGCGATTGACTGTGAGGCGACAGACCTGGAATATCATGACGGTTGGTACTACCTGCTGGGCACTCACGGCACCTGTTGTGATGGGGCAAACTCCACCTACAACATTGTGGTGGGCCGTTCCAGAAAGGTAACAGGTCCCTACCTCGACAACATGGGAAGAGATATGTTGCGAGGTGGCGGCAAGATGGTGCTTGCTGCCAGGGAGAAGCTAATCGGCCCGGGACACTTCGGCCGGGTTGTGCTTGAAGATGGCGTGGAGAAGATGTCCTGTCACTATGAGGCTGATCTGGATCAAAGCGGTCGCAGCGTCCTTGGCATCCGACCTCTGCTGTGGGAAGATGGATGGCCTGTTGCGGGAGACAATTTCAAGGATGGAACCTATAAAATTGAATCTGTAAGAAGAGGCTATGCGCTGGAACTGGCAGTAGATTTCAACCGGATGCCCAGGATGCACTGGTTCAATCGTGACAAGGATGAACCGGTAAAACCTATTCCGTCACAGCAGCTGGAAGATGTGATTGAGAGCTGGCCTGCCGGCAACATTGAGGTAAGAATTGGGGATTACATGGTACGTCCCCATCAGCGATGGACCCTCACAGCCCTTCATGATGCGGGAGGTTACCTGGGAGGGCCCTATTACAAGATTACCATTGCAGGTACGGACAGGACATTGGCAGCCACGTCGGAAGCAGAAGTAGTCACCGTCCCCTCCTTTACCGGTGCACCGGAACAACTATGGCGCATTGATCAGCTAACCGACGGCACCTATCGCATCATGCCCAAAGTAGTCCCTGAATCGGATGAACAACTGGCACTGGTATCATCGGGCGACAGTACGCCCACACTGGCCAGGTTTGATGTGAACAGCGACAATTCCAAATGGAATTTCAGAGATCATTAACATATCGGCATACATACCCATAAAACGATTCAAACAAACGTAAAACAAAAAGAATATGAAGAAATTAGCACTCTGGATCTGTACACTCCTTTTATTGGTGGGATGTACCCAAAAAGAAGAGAAGACAACCTTTCAAAACAGTGGCAATCCGCTGATAAAAAACAAATTTACTGCCGACCCCGCACCGCTCGTGCATGAGGGTACGCTCTATCTCTATGTGGGGCATGATGAGTATTATGCTGGTCAGGATAGCGCTTCTGGTGGCAGGGAGTTCAACATCACCGAATGGCTTTGTTACTCCACAAAGGATATGCAGACATGGAACGATCATGGCTCCGTGCTGAAACCTACCGACTTCGAATGGGGTATCGGTGAAGCCTGGGCTTCACAAGTGATTGAACATGAAGGGAGGTTTTATTATTATACCACTGTTCAGGCAGGTGAACCTTATAACAGTAAGGTGATCGGTGTAGCAGTGAGCGATAGCCCCACGGGACCTTTTACCGATGCGATCGGAAAGCCGCTGATTACCGACGACATGACCTCCAACGGCCCCAGGGGCTGGTGGAACGACATCGATCCCACCTTTATCATGGATGAGGAGGGGCAGGCATGGCTCTGCTGGGGCAACGGCACCTGCTTCCTGGCGCGGTTAAAGCCCAATCTGACAGAACTGGAGGGTGAGATTGAAGTCGTGGACCTGCCACTCTTCGTGGAAGGTCCCTGGCTGCATAAGAAAGATGACCTCTATTACCTTACCTACGCCTCAATGGGTGAGGGACGTGAAACCATCTCCTATGCCACTGCGTCCTCCATGGAGGGTCCCTGGAGCCCACAGGGGAAGCTGACCGGCATGGCGGAGAACAGCTTCACCATTCATCCGGGGATTGCGGAGTTCAACGGGAAATGGTATCTGTTTTACCACAATGCGACCCTCACCCTGGAGGGTATCGAGGGAGCCATCGGACGACGTAGTGTCTGTGTGGAGGAACTGCACTACAACCCCGACGGCACGATGCAGTTTGTTGAACAGACAACGAAAGGTGTTGCAGGAATATAGTCAGACAACCATCAAAAGTTTCAACAATGGGAGATATGATCAGGGATTGTATCTCCCTTTTATGATGAGGGCATCACCGCTGAGATCCACTTCCAGCAGCATCGGTCTGCGAGGACCGGGATTCTCCTCCAGAGGCTGATAATGTAATGAGAGAAGATCTTTCCCCTCAAAGGTTTTGAAGAGCATGCCATGACCCGCATTCTCAAGCACGAGCGGTTCGTCCTGCTGCTCCCAGGGTCCATCCAGACGTCCCGAGAGTGAATAAGCCACCCCCTGTGCGTATCTTTTGTCGCTCCAGCTGGACCAGAGCATCCCCAGTCTCCCGGTTCCGGTTTTGAAAAGAAAAGGGCCGTCAGTGACATATCCACTAAGTGACATACCAAAGGTGAGCTCTCCGATCGATTGCATCTCACGCGGCCAGGGAGCGTCTCTTCCTGAGAAAAGAGAGGTTGCTACACCCTCTGTGTGAGAAAGATCTTCAGCCAGGGCGATATGTTTGATCTCTCCATTTTCCAGCTGCATCCAGTCGTGGTTGAATACCAGATAGGGGACCCCCTCCTCCTCAAAAAGTGTTCCATCGAGCGTTGACCACTCCTCAGGCAAGTAGGAGATGTCAGAAATGGGATGGTAAGGTCCCTCAGCTTTTTCTGCTACCAGAATATGAGTAGCGCGACGCAACACATCACACCGTTCGGGTACTGTATCAACAATGATATCGGTGTTGGTAAAGGTGGTAAAACAATAATATTTACCGTTGTAATGATGCAGCTCGGGAGCCCAGATCATCGGGTCGGATCCCATCCAGGAGGTGGTGTCTATCTCAATATAGCTGTAGGGTCCTTCCCAGCTCCGCAGGTCGGGGCTTTTCCACATCGTCCCCCCGGAAGCGGTCAGGTAATAGGTGCGAGTCGCTTCATCTGCCAGGATATAGGGATCGGGAGCAATCAATGAGTCGTACGGGATGGTACGCACTTCTCCCGCTCCCAACCCTTTCAGCAAGATAAAATGGGATTGCTCATCATTGCCACTATCAAGGTTGTGACACCCGTTCAGGATCAAAAAAAGAGACAACAGACAACCGATTCCATAACTCATCGATCTCCATGACAACATGCTGACACCTGTCTCCCGGCAGGGATCAACGTTTTGATTTTCTCTATACATCACACAATCAGTTTTTCAATGTACAAACATAACCAGATTTCCATGAAATGTGGAGACCAAACTCTCATATTATGAGGATTAATTCACATATTTGGAGAAAAACAGAATTAAAAAAAAGCATGAGATTTGTTTGACAAATTTTGTACCCATCAACGATAAAAAAATCCTCTTGATGATCAGTACTCTTTTCTAAGTTTGCAATAGGATGTTTTCTTCTCACCGGGACCATAGAACACCGTTTGTTAGAATTCAAGAAATATCATACATTTGTTCCTCATACCTAACGTAACCCATAAATGAGATACCGGATAGCATTTTGCTTCTCACTGCTGATCAAGTTGATCTGGGCCATGCTGCCGGCACAGAACAATATTTCCGGCTATAACGATTCCTATCTCACAACCTATCTCACAATCAACCAGGGATTATGCGACAACTCCATCAGAGCCATTCATAAGGATTATCAAGGATTTATCTGGATTGGCACCTCCAACGGTCTGGATCGCTACGATGGTTATGAACTGAAACACTATTCAGCGGGCTCGGCTCTTCCAAACCGTTTTATTGAAAGCAACTACATCCACGACATCACAGAAGATGCCTCCCGCCATTTATGGGTGGCCTCCGATGCAGGGATCATGCGCATCGACCTGCAACAGGAGAGAATCTCGTTTCTAAAGGATTACGAAGGTGATAACAGTGATATTCTCACCTCACCTGTTCAGGCTATCTTTCTGGATGAACATCAAAATCTATGGGTGGGTAAGGGAGACTGCCTGGCCTATCTGATCCTGAACCGGGAGAGGGAGATTGAAGAGATCCAAATCCTGAAAAGAGGTGTAGACATCAGGTCTTTCATCCGACATGGTAACGAGATATGGACAGGTGGCAAAAACCAGTTACTACGGTATGGAAACACAATTCCGGGCAGATATCAGGAAATCAACACGCCTGCCGACTCAGACTTTTCAAAAGTAACTGTCAACACACTCTCTTCCTTCGGTGATTACCTATGGATAGGCACTGAAGAAGGATTGTACTGTCTGAACAGCCAAAATGGATTTATGACCCATTACCAACACAACCCGGATGATCCGAACAGCATCTCCTCCAATCAGGTAACCGACATTGCCAAAAATGAGTCGGGTGACATTGTCGTAGCCACACGAAATGGGTTGAACATCTTTCAACGCAACGAGCGATTTGTGGTGTTCAACAAGGGAGCAGACCGTTTCTCACTTAATGACAACATTGTCAACAATCTATTGGTGGATGAGAACAACTGCATATGGGCAGGCACCCTATTTGGGGGTATCAATCTCATGATCCCCAGGCAGATTCATTTCACTCATTCACTGCAAAGCGCTGCCAGTGAGAGCCCATCGGTCATCAGCTCCATCCTGGAAGACGAGGAGGGAAATCTGCTGGCTGGCATCGTGGATGGGGGGCTTGCCATTAAACTGAAAGGGAAGGAATCTTTCACGATATACCGTCATCGCACTCATGACCTCACTTCGTTGGGTCATAACAATATCTCTGATATCGTACAGGATTTCCATGGTGATTACTGGATCTCGACCCTTGGCGGAGGAATCGATAAACTATCGAAAGAGAATCTGTCTCGCCCCAGGTTTGAACATTTCACGACTGAGAACTCCGGATTGCTCTCCAATGAGATCCATGATCTCTGCCTCGATCCGGTCAGGAACTCCATCTGGATCTGCAGCAGCCGTCATATCCAAACTCTGGACCTGACCACCGGCCAGATGAACCGACTTCAGTACTACTCACGATCACGTGAGATCCATGATCATATGAGTACGATTTTTGTGGATTCACAATCACGCTTATGGATTGGTGGTAACGGCATCTACATTATCGATCTGAGAGATTACAGGAACGGATATGAAAGTATCCATTACAAACAGAAACTGGATGACCCGGAGAGCAAGATAAAGGAAAGAATCACCTGCATCCTGGAAACCAAAGACCGTGAAATCTATCTGGGTAGTATGGGTAACGGTATCTATCAGCTCGATCCGGGCAGTTCAAACGGCAACTACACCTTCACCAACTATGCCGGCCGTTCCGGTTTGTCGAACACAAGCATCACGAATCTACTGGAAGATGGAAGCGGGAATATCTGGATCAGCACTTCAAAGGGGGTCTATCTCTTTAACGCCTTTACCAAAAAAGCCATTCTGTTTGATGAAAATGAGGGATTACAGGTTCAACAGTTCTACAAACGATCCGGATGCAAGACAGCCGATTTCCGGGTGATATTGGGCACCACCAACGGATTGGTTTCATTTAATTCCCTTATCCATCTTCCCCAAAAAAAAGAAAGAGTGGTGACCCTGACCAGCCTCAATTGTGATGGCGAGGAGATGACCCCCATCCTTCATCATAAAAACCTCTCATTGTCGATTACCCAAACAAAAGAACTGCATCTCTACCCACCACACAACTCTTTTGAACTCACGTTCAGCTCTCTTGAATATACCGGACAGGAAAAGATCTATTATTTCCATCGCATTCAGGAGCTCAATGAACGGATCAATGTGGGACTTGCCAGAAGAGATGCACGCTATACCAACCTGAACGCCGGCAAATACACCTTCGAGGTATGGTGCACCAATCAGGACAATGCATGGTCCTCTGCACATACCTATCTCACCATTATCGTACATCCTCCTTTCTATCAGACAACTTGGTTCTATTCACTCATCGCATTGCTATGTATCTCGATATTGTGCTATCTCCTCTACTGGTACAATCAGCGGCAAAAGAAGATCCAACAGCTACTGAAAGAGAAGATCGGGGAGCGGACCTCAGCACTGACCCGTACCATCGAGGAGCTGGAACTCACGCAGTGCGAGATCATCGATAAAAATGAACAGCTGCAACATCAAAACGAAGAGATCAATCAGCAAAAGAATGCGATCTTTGAGATGTCGCAGCAGATGGAACAATTGAACAAAGATAAGATCTCCTATTTCACCAATATTGCCCATGAGTTTAAAACACCGCTGACACTCATCCTGGGTCCAACCGGGCAACTGATCAGAAAGGCCGCCAACAGCGAAGGAAAAGAGAACCTGGAGATGATCAACCGCAATGCCCGCTACCTCCTTTCCATGGTAAATCAGTTGATCGATCTGCAGAAAATAGAGACCAAAAATCTGACGCTGCATCCGGTACCGTTCAACCTCGCTGAACTGCTCGACCAGACTACTTCTGATTTTTCGGGTCTGATGCAGCACAGGGGTATTCGGTTAGAGAAAAGATACCGACTCAAACAGGCAGATGTAGTTACAGACAGAGAGAATATTCACAAGATCCTATTCAATCTCTTGTCGAATGCTGTCAAATACACACCTGACATGGGGAAGATCACACTTCATGCCTCTCAGTTTTACGATCCTCCAACCGGCAGGCTGCTACAATATATCTCCGTCACCAACAGTGGCAGCAGGATTGAGAAAGAGGATATGGAAAAGATATTTGACCGTTTTTACCGGATACCCAAGCAGCAGAAATATTCACAGTTTGGTCAAAGCAGTACAGGAATAGGATTGCACATTGTGAGAGAGCTGGTCACACTGCTTCAGGGAACCATTTCTGTGAAATCAACGAAAAGCAGCGGCGTTACATTCCGGTTTTATTTCCCGTTAACCCTCTCTGACAGGGAAGAGACATCCCCCTTACAGGGAACAGAACTGCCCTTGTCAAATGATGATATCATACCCCCGTTCATACCGGTAGACCGGGACAAGCCCACCCTGTTACTGGTAGAAGACAATCCCGATATGCGGCATTACATCAAAAAGATGCTCTCCGATAAATTCAATGTGGCGGAAGCCAATAACGGTGAAGGAGGATACGAGATCGCCCGTAAGATCCTCCCCGATTTCATCGTATCGGACCTGATGATGCCTGTTTGCGACGGAGCCCGCTTGTGCCGGATGATACGGGACAACGTGGAACTGTGCCACATCCCCTTCCTGTTGCTTACCGCCAACTCGAGTGAACAGGCCTATGTAGAGAGTTATGAGAACGGGATCGATGGCTTCATCACCAAACCCTTCGAGGACTCCATCCTGACGGCTCAGATCGATGCGATCATGAAAAACAGGAATCTGCGACAGAAGAAATTCATGGAGGAAGAGATGAACCTCTCGGTATTGGAAGTAGGTCAGTCTGATCAGCAGTTCATGAAGGAGGTGATGGATGTGATAGAGCACAATTATGCCGATTCCAATTTCGGGGTAAAAGAGCTGATTCAGAAACTTAACATGAGCTACACCCTGATATACAAGAAATTTGTCTCCCTCACCGGAATCCCGCCGGTACGCTTTCTATTGCTTTATCGTTTAAAAATTGCGAAGATGATCCTCGAGAAGAACAGACACAACAATGTCATTGTCTCCGAGATAGCCTATCGCGTTGGCTTCAACGACCCCAAGTATTTCACCCGCTGTTTTGTGAAGCAATACAACACGACCCCCAGTTCCATTATTTGTCAGGAATCATAGGAGTCTATGTTTAGCGTTCGGTTGAATAAAAGGGTGTTACGATACTGCCGGGGCGGGGTTGGACCTGCCGGTCTTACTCAAATCGAATCCAATCGATTTCACTCCCCTCGCCTTCAACGAGCGACAACTCGATATCCTGTATCCCCTGTACAACATTTCGAACCGGAAGGGTTATCTCCTGCCAACTGATCCCGGCAGGCACATTGATCTCTGCCAAAAACGGCTTATCGGTATCGCTCAATTGCAATCGCACCTTACTGCCCGATGGTGATGATATCCTCACCGTCACTTTCTGCTGAGCTCCATTGCCGAAATCAACACGATTGTAACGCACCCATCCTCCCTCGTTCAGCAGAATCTTCCATCCCTCAAAAAAGTTTTGTTCGTTGACAAATGCAATCGAGGCTCCCTTTTCACTGATGGCACTGTAACGGTCAGGATGAATTTCGGATGTTGCAGCCGTTATGCCTACCCCCCGCAAGGTGGGTGTCACCGTGCAGATGGTGCCATCCGGATTAAAAAAGAGTGAATCAATTCGCACCGATCGGTTCTTGTCAAACGATGGTGAATAATCGTTATGATGATAAAACAGATACCATTGATGCTCATATTCCACGATGGAATGGTGGTTGGTCCAGCAACCTGTAGGTGATTCATCCATGATGAGACCCCTGAAGCTAAAGGGTCCCATGGGATTGTCCCCGGTGGCATAGGCCAGCGTCTCGGTACTGTCTCTCACCCAGGGAAAAGTATAGTAATAGATCCCATTTCTTTCAAACACAAATGGTCCCTCCTTGAATCCCTCCGGCAACCCCTCAATTTGCACCGGTTCGCTATCCAGTTCCACCATGTTGTCCTTGAGCTTTGCCACCGACATACCTCGTCCGGACCAGTAGATATAGGCTTGCCCGTCATGATCGATCAGGACACAGGGATCAATACCGCCAATGCCCTCAATGGGGTTCTCTTCGGGCTGGAAAGGACCATAGGGCTTATCAGCTACCGCCACGCCAATTGCAAATCCCCGCCGGTTATTCCCAGCTGGTGCAGAGGGAAAATAGAAGTAATATTTCCCGTCTCTGTACACACAGTCCGGTGCCCACATCGAGTAGGACCCGGATGCTACCCAGGGCACCTTCTCCTGACTGACGATCACCCCATGATCCTGCCAGTCGGTTAGGTTTTCGGATGAGAAGACATGATAGTCAGCCATACAAAACCACTCCTTCAGCCGTTCAATGGGACTGGGAATATCATGCGAGGGATAAAGATAAATCTTACCTTCAAAAACCCTGGCCGTGGGATCTGCGGTAAACTGATCCCTGATAACGGGATTCTGCGCACTCATTGATATGAGAAAACAGGAGCACAGGAATAGCAAGATTGCTTTTTTAATTACATGTTGATGCATACGATTCATGATAAATATTTCAACTATACCCATTTGGTTCACTTCACGTTCTCTATGATATACGGGTAAACAAAGATAGACATTGATTCAATACAATGGGAGGACGAATCTTCATAAACGGTGGATGAGGCTATGAAAATCAGACAGCTACTCCGGAGTGAAAACTGTAAGAAGTTAGCCGGGTGGATTTTTTATACAATCTTGAGGACAATCCTTTTTCTAACGAAATAATCCCCCAATATCAAAAATTAATTAACCTTATGCTACCCCGACTCCGTTAATTTTGTAAAAATTTATCATATCAGCCAGATGAAATATATTGCGATCGATCGTCTGACTCTCCTTTATATTTATGATTAGAAGTATTTTTACCTTGTTTATAAAAAGCATTTTAATGTAATTCTCTGGTGAAACTCCTACACCAGTATCGAAGTATCGTTGGAATTCCCTATTCTGTTAAATTAAGTATATTTTAAATTCTATGTCTATGAAAAAAAGAGTACTGTTTTTCTTTTTTGGCTTATGTCTTAGCATTACCACATATGCACAGCTGCAGGTGAGAGGTAATGTGACAGACAATCAGGGCGAACCGATTCCGGGTGTGACCATTCTGGAAAAAGGAACACAAAATGGTGTCATTACCGATATTGATGGTAACTACACAATTTCTGTGGCTGGATCAAGTTCCGTACTGCAGTTTTCATTTGTCGGTATGGACAGTTGGGAGGTTGTGGTCGGTAATCAGTCAGTCATCAATGTGGTAATGACCGAAACCGCAACCGACCTGGATGAGATTGTGGTGGTCGGTTACGGCACCATGCGAAAGAGTGATATTTCCGGTGCCATTTCATCGGTCCGATCGGATGCGCTCCAAAATGTGGTGACGCCTGATGCTGCAGCAGCCCTGCAGGGTAAGGCGTCCGGTGTACAGGTGCTCACCAATTCGGGTGCTCCCGGCCAGGGGGCAACCATTCGGGTACGCGGTTATTCATCCAATTCTGATAAGATCGGACCACTGCTTATCGTAGATGGTCTTCAGGTAGACAATATTCAATACCTGGATCCCTCAATGATTGAATCAATTGAAATATTGAAGGATGCTGCTTCTGCAGCCATTTATGGTGCTGCGGCAGGGAACGGTGTCGTTCTGGTAACCACCAAATCAGGTGCATCCGCCAGGGGCACCTCCAGCATCACCTATGATGTAAGTTATGCCAATCAGAGTCTTGCACGTCACCCGCAAATATTCGGTGCGGATGATTTCATTGATTATAAAAGAATGTCAGGTCTGCCGATCGACACACAGCTGGAGGCAAACAATTATGACAATACCGATACCAACTGGTTTGAAGCGGTATTTGCTCCCTCCTGGAGTCAGAAGCATACCGTTACCTTCCAGGGAGGCAACAACCAGGGTAATTATTTCACCTCCGTCAATTACATCCACAACGATGGCATCGTAAAAGGAGACAAGGATGTCTACAAGCGTCTCTCAGCACAGATCAATGCCGATTACAACATCAAGAAATGGTTACAGGTAGGAACCAACAACTCCATCGAGAAATGGTCCACCAAATCGGTTCCCCATATGACACAGTATGGCTCACTGATGAACTCAGTGCTGACACTGGACCCATTAACACCTGTATATTACTCCAGTCCGGATCAATTCGCTCCCACCATGAAGCAGGCATATGATGAAGGCAAGATCATACTCAGGGATCCTGATAATGGGCTTTACTATGCCACTTCAAAGTATATCACTGACGATAGCGGAAACCCATTGTTGCAAAGAGACCGGGTGGACTCTGAAAACAAGGGTGTCACCCTGCGTGGTATGATCTACGGGAACCTGAAACCGGTGAAGGGGCTTGTGATCACCTCCCGTCTGGGTTACAGGGTGTCACAGAGCAACTCTCACAGCTTCAATACGCCCTATTATGCAACACCGCAGGCGAAGTCGGACGACTACAACATCTCTGCAAACGCCAATACCGGCCTATATTATCAGTTTGAGAATTTTGCCAACTACAACATCACTCTCGATCAGCATGCCATCACCGCCATGGCCGGTATGTCATATATCGAGAACAGTTGGGACAACGTCTCTACCAGTGCGCAGGGACCTGATATCCTGACAGGATATGAACCCAACTTCCGTTACATGGATTATGTGAAGAGTAATATGGTCGACGGAGAAGAGAAGACGGTAAAGAGTTACGGCAATCTACCCGGCAAGTCGACTCAGATCTCCTATTTCGGACGTCTTATCTACACTTTTGACAATCGTTATACCCTTCAGGCCAACTTCCGTGCCGATGCGTTCGACTCTTCCAAGCTTCCTGCTGACAATCGCTGGGGATACTTCCCCTCATTTTCTGCAGGCTGGACTGTCAGCAACGAAAAATTCTTTTCCGAAAACCTCAACATGGATACTTTCTCATTCCTGAGACTCCGTGCTTCCTGGGGTAGGAATGGGAATATCAATGTACTCAACGATTACAAGTACAGCACCACCATCGCTTACAACAGCTCCTGGTATCAGTATGGTGTGGAGGATAGTGGACCCTCATATGGTTCCAAGCCTTCCGGACTGGCCAACCCGAACCTCAGATGGGAAACATCGGATCAGCTCGACCTGGGTGTTGAAATGAGATTTCTGAGAAACAGACTCGCTTTCTCGGCAGACTATTATGACAAGAGAACCGAGGATCTCCTGGTAAACATCAACCCGGTTCCTGAACTGGGTGTGGCAGAAACCACAGTCAACGCAGGATCTGTACTCAACAGAGGCTTCGAGCTGGAGGCTTCCTGGAGAGACAATATCGGTGAGGATTTCAGTTACTCGGTGAGTGCCAATTTCTCTACATTACACAACGAAGTAACCTATCTTGATCCCTCCATCGCACGGCTGGAAGGTGCCACAGGTGGTGTAGATGGCACCAACAACCCTGTCCGCACCGCATTCGAGGTGGGACATCCTATCTGGTATTTCAGAGGATACCAGTATGAAGGGGTGAATCCTGATACTGGTGAAGCGATCCTCACCGATATCAACGGTGACGGGGCTATCTCGGATGGCGATATGACCTATCTCGGTAAGGCTATTCCTGATTACACCTACGGTGTGAACATCAGCCTCGCATACAAAGGACTGGATCTGAATATGTTTGGTGCAGGTGTGGGCGGCAACGATATTTTCACCGTGTTGTATCGTGCCGACACACCGATGCGCAACTCACTGAAATATTATTATGACAACGCCTGGACAACAGACAACAGGAATGCCTCCATGCCCAATCCGCACGCTGTCGCAACTGACTGGCATTTCTGGGGATCGTCGGCATCCATGTTCAGCGGAGCCTACTTCAAGATCAAACAGCTTCAGCTCGGCTACACCCTTCCGGTAGAGATAACCCAAAAAGCACTGATCAACAGATTGAGGCTCTATGTATCACTGGATGACTTCTTCACTTTTACCGATTATCCCGGTGTGGATCCGGAGACAGCTACTGTCAGTACGGCCCCTCAACGAGCCGGGTTCGACAACGGTACCTACCCGCAATCGAAGAAGATAACATTTGGTCTTAACATCACATTCTAATTCAACACATTATACATATGAAAAAATATATACTACCCATACTCATCATAGCTGTCACCTTATTCTCGGCTTGCAACGAGGATCTGCTTGACATACCCCAGAAGGGTGTCATCGGTATAGATTCATTTTACCAGACCGATGAGGATGCCGAATCTGCACTGGTCAATCTATACGGTGACTTCATTACCAATATCGGAGGCAATGATGGCATCTATGTTCCCTATAATATCATTTTCAATTACTGTGCAGACAACGTGCTCGCAGCAGGAGAATTCTACGGGGACAATGATCAGTTCGCCAGCATCAATGAATTTCGTTTCGATTCGCAAAGCTCTGTTGTGTATCAATTGTACAGACGTTTATACTTCGTGATCTATCATTCCAACCTGGTAATTGACAATTTCGAATATGGTGAAAGCGCCGTCAAGGACCGCTGTATCTCTGAAGCCAGGGTGATCCGTGCCTGGTGTCATATGACGGCTGCGCTGGCGTGGGGCAACCCGCCACTTGTGGATCATCTGCTTGCCCCCGAAGACAAACCGACAAATTATGAAGGCAGTCACGAGGATCTGCTCAAGTGGTGTGCAACGGAGTGTGCCGAGGCGGTGCAATATCTTGACCAAAGAGAGAGTACTGCAGACAAGGATGGCGCAGTGAAAGTAACCAAGGGATTTGCCTGGGCGGTGCAGGGTAAAGCGCTTCTCAACGCTGGCGATTATGCGGGGGCGAAAACAGTTCTCAAGAATGTGATCACATCCGGTAAGTATGCACTCGTGCCCGGTGAGCAATTTGGGACCCTCTTCCATCTCTCCGGTGACGGTTCTCCGGAGAAAGTATTTGAGCTGAATCTGATTAACAATGCCAGTATAGGCGATTGGGATGGAAAGATACAGCGTTCAACCTGGATGGAGATGAACCTTTGGGGATGGAGATCGTCCCGTCTGGCAGCATCTCCCACGATGCAGGCTGACCAGGGATGGGGCGGTCTGGCCGTAGAGGAGACTTTCGCTAACGAGTTTGCGGCCAACGACGGCGACTCCTATCGTCGCAAAGCCACCATCATATCTTATGAAGAGTTTCTTACCGAGCTTGAATGGCCCAGTGACGGTGGTGACATCAACGGAATGAGCAAGGCACAGAAGCTTGCCGACCCGAACAGGGGAATCGTGAATCCTGATGGTCTCTACGGACAGAGCAATTATCTGCAGAGAAAACATATCGTTGCCAAGGAAGACCGTTCAACCAACTGGTATCGCTTCAACAACTTCATCATCATGCGCTATGCGGATGTGCTATTGATGTATGCAGAAGCCTGTGCCCAGACAAACGACAACGATGGTCTTCAATATCTCCAAATGGTGCAGCAACGTGCAGGATCTGACTACGTAAGTTCATCCCTGACACTTGCTGACGTGAAGAAAGAAAGAAACTATGAATTGTGGATGGAAGGCTCCCGTTGGGTCGATATGAAACGATGGGGAGAGTTTGAGAAAGTGAAGAATGCAGGTAAGCATATTCCTTCCCTGAAAGATGCCTTTATCAACGATGGGGAGCCTGCACACAGAGGCTATCTCACCTACTCGGAACCCAATGCAGGGAATCAGGTTGGGTTCCAGGCAGGAAAGCATGAGTGGTTTCCCTATCCTTACAATGTAACCTCTATCAATCCAAACCTGGTTCAAAATCCGGGATGGTAAACATTTTCCTTTTCAATTTTTGATGACGATCTGCCGGAGTGAAGCTGCATCTTCTCCTCCGGCAGATTATCTCTGCCGATCCATACATGCATCATTTCATCTTTACTATAAATCACTTAAACTTTACCCAAATGAAGAAATTCAAAAGCATCGTTGTGATCACCCTGATGATTATTCCGCTGATCACACTCGCACAATCTTTCCCTGAAGGTACATTCCCCAACGAACATAACCTCGAGGGAGCAGAGTGGCCCCGAGTAGATGGGAAAGGAAACACCTATTTCAGGGTATATGCACCCTACGCTAAAAAAGTACAGATCAGCTTTCGTGGACCCATGACACGTGAGGCTGACGGTCACTGGACCTATGTATCACCCGAACCGGAGGCAGTGGGGTTCCACTATTATCAGCTCATCATCGACAGTCTGTATGTGGCGGATCCTGCTACCAAATCCTACTATGGCATGAGCAAATGGGTGAGTGCCATTGAAATACCGGAAGGACTGTCATACGACAAGACACAGAATGTGCCACATGGTGAGATACGGATGAAGAAATACTGGTCGGAGATGACACAGGCATGGCGGATGTGCTATGTTTATACCCCACCCCAATACGACCAGAACAGCGATCAACGCTACCCCGTGCTTTACCTGCAGCATGGAGGGGGTGAAGATGAAACCGGATGGGTCTTCCAGGGTCGCATGGGAGATATTATGGACAACCTGATTGCCGAAGGCAAGGCAGTGCCGATGATCGTGGTGATGGATCGTGGCTACGCCAGACTGCCGGGAAGTGAGCCGATGGGCAGATTTGATAATCCAGGGATGAACGCCTTCCTTGCCGGCGCAAAGGCACCGGCAGCACCTCCGGCAGCCCCCGCGGCAGAGAGACCCGCTCGTCCCGCAGCCCCCTTCAGGTTCCATAGCGTTTTCCCCGAGTTGCTGGTGAAAGAGATCGTTCCGATGATCGACGCCTCCTATCGCACACTGTCAGATCGTGAGAACCGGGCCATGGCAGGTCTCTCCATGGGTGGGATGCACACCTTTCAGGTGGTGATGAACAACCTGGATCAGTTTGCCACTCTGGGCGGCTTCAGTGGCGGTGCAGGGGGTGTTGACCAGATCGAGACGATGTATGACGGGATCTTTGCAAACCCTGAAAAATTCAACAAACAGGTCAAACTGATGTTCCTCAGCATTGGCGAGGAGGAACATCCTGAAAGAGTAAAAGCTTTTGCTGAAGCTTTACAAGACAAAGGGATGCAGAATGTGGTCTATTATGAGTCGCCGGGAAGCGCTCATGAATGGCTCACCTGGCGGCGTTCACTCCGTGAATTCGCCCCACTGTTGTTTCGCTAGAGTAAGAGCTCTCCCTGACTGATCGTCAAACCTCCCGTAGCCGTATATAAAATACAGCATGGGGGGTTTTTTTTCAGCCTTGATGAACGGGTATATCTGGTTATAATTGATCCGCCATCAATGCGTCTCCTTTCTGTAGTAGAGATGAACCATGTGTTATATTTATACAATGTTCTGTTAAATACCCAAAAAAGGGATAAAAGTATCTAATATTGGCACCGGGTATCCGCCAAACATATTTTATTTGCAGTTCAATTATTGTATAACGGTTTCTCAATTCTTTCTCCGGTTACGATCATCACAATAATTGAACTTTTCAAAGTGAAATATTACCTAATCAAACGACAAGAATAACATGAAAAAAATGAGAATTGCATTGTTGCTGACGGCTACCGTTGTTTTTGCGGCTTGTAGCAATCGTACGGCGAAAGAGGAAACCGGATTAAAAGATGTGCTGGCTGATAAATTTCTGATTGGTGTGGCCCTGAACACACGACAGGCAGCCGGTCACGACACGGCAGCAACATACATTATCCAGAATCATTTCAATGCCATTGTGGCTGAAAACTGTATGAAGAGCGCTGAGATCCACCCGGAAATAGATCGGTACAACTTCAGGCAGGCCGATCAGTTTGTACAGTTTGGTGTTGACAACAACCTGACCATTACCGGCCATTGTCTGATCTGGCATTCACAATTGCCTGCCTGGTTCTGCGTGGATGAAAATGGAGAGAATGTGACTCCGGAGGTATTGAAAGAGAGGATGAAGGAGCATATCTACACTGTTGTAGGCCGTTATAAAGACGTAATAAAGGGGTGGGATGTGGTAAACGAGGCCATTCTGGAAGACGGCACCTACCGCAAGAGCAAATTCTATGAGATATTGGGAGAAGAGTTCATCCCGCTGGCTTTTCAATATGCCCAGGAAGCTGACCCCGACGCTGAATTGTATTACAACGACTACAATGAATGGTATCCGGGGAAACGCGAAACGGTTGTCAGACTGATCAACACACTTAAGGAACGGGGCATTCGTATCGACGGCATCGGGATGCAGGGACACCTTGGCATGGACAATCCCACCATTGAAGAGTATCAGGAAACCATCAGCGACTATGTGAACGCTGGTGTCAAGGTACTGATTACGGAACTGGATGTCAGCCCACTGCCTGAACCACGCCGCATGGGAGGTGCCAATCTGGCCGACATGGAAGCATATCGCAACGAGATCGATCCCTATACCGAAGGATTGCCTGAAGAGGTAGCACAAGCATGGAACAACCGAATGATGGATCTCTTCAATCTCTTCCTGAAAAACAGTGACAATGTGCTGCGCGTTACCATGTGGGGAGTAAGCGATGGAGATTCCTGGAAGAACAATTTCCCGGTACCGGGACGTACCGATTACCCGCTTCTTTTCGACCGTGATCATCAACCCAAAGCAGTGGTAACAGATCTGATCAGCCAACTCACCACCGGGGAGAATGAATAAACCTGCAGAAAAGATATGACAGACCAATGAAGGAATGCATCATCAAACCTTCATTGGTCTGCTTTCATCGCGTAATACTCACCCTGCCAGTGGTTGTTTTTTCAATTTACGGAAGATATTGACTGAATAATCCAAAATGGTTTATTCATCATTCCATGTGTAGCTCCATAAGTTTGTTTCCCTCCCTCATCTACATCATCGGTTTCTGGTCATCAGGAAATAGACCGATTGTCATCAAAAATGTATATCTTTCGGAAATAATTTACTAATTATTTGTACGCATGAAACGATTCTTTGCTATATCTCTTTCAATCCTGGGCCTATTCTCGTTAAAAGGGGGTACACAGTCCGACAGTGATGAGCTGAAAGCCACCAACCCGATTATCTGGGCTGATGTGCCGGATGTGGCCATGGTAAGGGTGGGTGACACCTACTACATGAGCAGCACCACCATGCACATGAGCCCCGGCCTGCCGGTCATGAAATCGAAAGACCTGGTGAACTGGAAGCTGGTCAGCTACGCCTATGACACCCTTGCAGACAATGAGAAGCTCCGGCTTGAGAACGGGAACAACGCCTATGGTGCCGGCTCCTGGGCCAGCAGCATCCGTCATCACAACGGGATCTATTACGTCTCCACCTTTTCCGCCACTTCGGGAAAGACACACGTCTTCACCACCGACAACATTGAAAAAGGAGAGTGGAAAGAGAGGAGCTTTGAACCTGTACTGCATGATCACACCCTTTTCTTCGATGAGGATGGCAGGGTCTATATGATCTATGGTGCCGGTGACATCCGTATTGCAGAACTCACCCCGGAGCTCACGGGACTCAGGGAGGGAGGCGTACACCAGGTGATCATACCCAATGCCAGCAGGGTGGCCTCTGAAAAAGTAGGGCTACCTGCTGAAGGATCACAGATGATCCGGCACAACGGCTATTACTATCTCTTTAACATCACATGGCCTCCTAATGACATGCGGACTGTGCTCGTGCACAGGTCGAAAAGCATCACCGGACCCTATGAGGGCAAACGGCTGCTCCGGGATAGGGGCATCGCCCAGGGGAGTATTATCGACACCCCGGAGGGTAACTGGTATGCCTATATGTTCCGCGACTACGGAGCGGTGGGTCGCATCCCCTACCTGATGCCGATGAAGTGGGAAAACGACTGGCCGGTGCTGGGGATAGAAGGAGCTGTTCCCGACAGGCTTGATATCCCGGCAGGTGAACAGCTGGGGGTATGGGGAATTGTGGCATCTGATGAGTTCAACCGCATGCCCGGTGATGATCCCCTACCCCTCTGTTGGCAATGGAACCACAATCCCGACAACCGGTGCTGGTCGCTCACCGATTCACCCGGATATCTCCGGCTCACCAGCGGGAGAATTGACAACTCCCCCCTGCAGGCCAGGAACACATTGACACAACGCACCTTCGGGCCGGAGAGCGCTGCCTCCACCTTCATAGAGGTCACCCAGATGAAGAATGGTGATTATGCGGGCATGATTGCCCTCCAAAAGAGATATGCCTTTGTAGGAGTGAAAAAGGAGAACGACCGCTATGCGGTGGTGATGATCAACGGAGAAGGAGAGAAGCCGGTGGAGGTCGCCTCCATACCGCTGAACCAAAATGGCGTGCATCTCAAGGTAGAATGTGATTTCAGAGATCGTACCGACAAGGCAACCTGCTTTTATAGTCTCGACGGCGTGAGCTGGGAGCCCATCGGCAACACCCTGCAGATGGCCTATACACTGCCCCATTTCATGGGTTACCGCTTTGGACTGATATACTATGCCACACAAGAGACCGGGGGATATACCGATTTCGATTACTACCGAATCGATACGCATATCACTGAAAGATAATCGATCCATGAATCCATTCGCATAATCAAGATCAAGCACACCGTCCAATTGTATGAGAAACAGATTGTTATTGTTATTCTATTTTATAAGTTGCATGCAACTGACCAACTGCACATCCGCCGCACTTGAACCCTGGAACAAAGGTGCTTTTGAAACCGGTAAGTACCGTAACCTCCTCGCCGAGATGGGTTACAAACAGCATGAGATCGATGAGAGGCTGGAGGAGGTTTTCTCAAACCTGTTTGAGGGATCACAGAAGATCTACTTTGAATCAGGAGACTCAATGGCATACATCTCAGACATCAAGAACAACGATGTCCGTTCAGAAGGCATGTCATACGGCATGATGATTGCCGTCCAGCTGGACAAAAAGGAGATGTTCGACCGTCTCTGGCGCTGGTCAAGGCAACAGATGCAGCACCGGGAAGGACCAATGAAAGGATACTTCCGCTGGAGCTGCAGCACCGACGGCACGCCCAATTCGCAGGGACCTGCCTCCGACGGTGAGTTGTACTTCATCACCTCACTCATCTTTGCTTCCAACCGCTGGGGCAATGAGACCGGTATTCATTACCTCAAAGAGGCACAGTTCATCCTCAACAACTCCATGGACAAAACCGGTGAACAGGGTGTGACGGCGCTGATCCATCCCGAACATCAGCTGATCACTTTCGTGCCGGTCGGATTTGGCGCCGGCTTCACCGATCCCTCCTATCACCTGCCAGCCTTCTACGAAGTGTGGGCACGCTGGGCGGAGGACGGGAGAGCCGATTACTGGAGGGAATGTGCCCGTAAAAGTCGTGATTACCTGCAGAAGGTCATTCATCCGGAAACAGGTCTGAACCCCGATTATAGCCACTACGACGGATCACTCCTCAACAGCCGGCACATCATCGGTGATGCCTTCCGTTTCGATTCCTGGCGCGTACCGATGAACATCGCTCTCGATTACAGCTGGGCATGCAAGGATCAGGAGTGGCAACAGCAATATGGTCATAACATCCAGAACTTCCTCTATGCGCAGGGAGTGGATCAGTTTGTGGACCAATACAATGTAGACGGAACCAGGGTGGCTGAGATCCTGGGTGCCGGCGGATATGAGAAGCTGCGTCACTCATTGGGCCTGGTGGCCTCTTCTGCCGCGGTCTCCCTGGTCTGCTCTCACGAGAAGAGCCGGGAGTTTGTGGATCAGCTCTGGAAGAGCCGGCATGAGCCTTACGACGACGGCTACTTCGATGCCTATTATGATGGTTTGTTGCAACTTTTTGCCTATATGCACCTTAGTGGCAACTACCGGATTATATTTCCTCAAAACGTGTTGTAATTAGTTAGATGCTTATGAAGCAAAGAGTAATTATTCTCATCCTGATTTCGGCCATCGTCTTCATCACCTCTGGTCTGAATGCAGCGGAGCGTTTCATCACCAGACAGCAGCAGGAGAACAGCCTGGTGCTTTTTAATGGCGACAGGAGAGCGGAGATCCTGCTTTTCCCGGGCGCAGATAAAGGAATAGAACGTGCAGTCTCCGACCTGCAAACTGATTTTGAAAAGGTCACCGGGCATCTCCCCGGCCTCCAGATAACGTTCACCCCTACCGAAATGCCGTTAATCATCATCGGCACCCTGGGAACAGGTTCTGCCATTGACGCCCTCATAAAGCAAAAGAAGCTTGATGCAACGAAACTTAAGGGGAAGCATGAGATGTATCTCATTGAGTCACTATCCAACCCCTGTGAGGGTGTTGCGGAAGCCATCGTGATTGCCGGCAGCGATAAGAGAGGAACCATTTATGGCATCTACGAGCTCTCGAAACAGATAGGGGTCTCACCCTGGTACTACTGGGCCGATGTGCCGGTAGAGAGAAAAGAGGCGCTCTATTTTCAAAAAGGAAGTTATAGCGACGGCGAACCGGCAGTGACCTACCGCGGTATCTTCCTCAACGATGAAGCACCGGCACTGAGTGGATGGGCCAACGCTACCTTCGGAGGGTTCAACAGTGCCTTCTATGAGAAGGTATTCGAATTGATCCTACGCCTGAGAGGCAACTATCTCTGGCCGGCAATGTGGGGCAGTGCCTTTTACGATGATGATCCTCGAAACGGTGTTTTGGCGAACGAGATGGGAATCATCATGGGCACCTCACACCACGAGCCGATGGCGATGGCACAGACCGACTGGCACCGGTATGTGCAGCGAAACAACCTCCCCGATATCTGGGACTACAACAAAAACGCCGATGCACTGCAACAATCGTGGCGATATGGCATCGAACGAAGTCGCGACTGGGAGAAGGTGGTGACCGTGGGCATGCGGGGTGATGGCGACGAAGCGATGGAAGAGGGTGTGAACATCGCTCTTTTGGAAAAGATCGTGGCGGATCAGCGAAAGATCATCAGCGAGGTGACCGGCAAAAAAGCGGAACAGACACCACAGGTATGGGCATTGTACAAAGAGGTACAGGATTACTATGACCACGGGATGCGGGTGCCGGATGATGTGACGCTCCTCCTGTGCGACGACAACTGGGGGAACATCCGTAAGCTGCCCGGCATGGATGCCAAACCCAGAAAAGGGGGTTACGGCATCTATTACCATTTCGATTATGTGGGAGCTCCGCGCAATTCCAAATGGATCAACATCAATCCCATTCAGCGGGTATGGGAACAGATGAACCTTGCCTATGAGCATGGGGTGGAAAAGCTCTGGATCGTCAACGTAGGAGACCTCAAACCGATGGAGTACCCTATCAGTTTCTTTCTCGATATGGCCTGGGATCCCGCACAATTTAATCCGCAAAACCTGGTGGAACATACCAGAGAGTGGGCTGCACAACAGTTTGGTGCAACCCACGCAGAGGAGATTGCCCGTATCCTCACCCTCTATGCGAAATACAACAGAAGGGTCACCCCGGAAATGCTGAACGAAAAGACCTACAGCCTGGCACACTACGGTGAGTTTGAAAGAGTGGTGAACGAGTACCGCGCTCTGGCACTTGATGCTTTTCGTCTCTATGCACAACTGCCGGCAAAGCTGTGGGATGCTTACTATCAGCTGGTGCTCTATCCGGTAAATGCCAGCAGCAACCTCTATGAGATGTACTACGCCGTGGCAATGAACCGCCATCTGGCGGAAAAAAAAGATCTGCGTGCCAACCAATATGCCGACCAGGTGAAAGAGTGTTTTACGCGCGACTCATTGTTGCAGGTGGAATACAACGAGGTCATTGCCGATGGCAAATGGGCACATATGATGGACCAGCCCCGTATCGGCTACACCTCCTGGCAGCAACCCCCTCGCAACATCATACCCCGTGTCACCTACATCACACCGGAGGAGGCAGCAGCAGAAAAGATTTTCATTGAGCAAAACGGATATGTATCCATTGAGGCAGAAAATTTTGCCCGTCGCCAAGAGAGCGGTACCATCCATTGGACAGTGATTCCCCACTTCGGAAAAACCCTGTCGGGTGTCACCACCTTGCCACAAAATAAATATCCCTCACCGGAGGAGGATATTTACCTGGAGTATGACATCCTCTTTGAATCAACAGGAGAAGTTGAAGTGCAACTGATATTGGCACCCACCCTCAACTTCAACGATAACAGAGGATTGCGCTACGAGGTCAACTTCGATGGAGGGAGACCACAGCAGGTCAATTTCAATGGTCATTACCGTGGTGAGCTGGGGCAGTGGCAGGCTGAGCATATCATCCGATCCACTACCAGGCACACCGTCACTGAGCCCGGCATCCACACCCTCCGATATCGTGTCCTGGATCCGGGAATCGTGCTGCAAAAAATCGTGATCGATACGGGAGGTCTGAAACCCACCTACCTGGGTCCCCCGGAAAGCAGTCGCAAGGGTCCGGAGCATCAGATGAAATGAGAAAAGAGACAAGAATAGTTAGAATTGTACCACATGATAAATGAACACTGATGAAGAATTTACAATTAACTGCGAAAAAGGAGAAGCTGATGATGTTATGCATGGCACTGTTTCTCTTCTCAACTGCCTTGGTCAACGGGCAGCACAACCCTACCCCACCCTACAGTCCTAAGGGAAAGTATGTATATCAGGGTGCTGGCAACCCCTATCTGCCGCTCTGGGAACACCTGCCCGACGGGGAGCCCCGTGTTTTTGAGGATCCTGACAATCCGGGTAAATACCGCGCCTACATCATCGGCTCGCATGACCTGCGCGTTACCAGTTACTGCGGCCCAGATATCAGAATGTGGTCGGCACCCGTGGATGATCTCTCCAGCTGGAGAGATGAAGGTCCCATCTTTACCTATCAGATAGATGGTCAGTGGGATGTAATGTATGCCCCCGACCTGGTGGAGGTGAGAAAAAAGGATGGCACAAAAGAGTATTACCTCTATCCACACAGCCGCGGTCCACGCAGAGAGGCGATGGTAGCCAAGGGCAGCCGCCCCGACGGGCCTTTCACGCCCATCAATCTGACCGAAGATGGCAAAAGTACCATTCCCGGAAGCATCCTGGGTTTTGATCCGGCTGTCTATATTGAGTATGTCACCGATCCCGCCGACCCCGATTATGAGATTGGCTTCAGGGCTTACGGATACTGGGGATTCCAGCGATCGCTGGCCGCCCAGTTGGATCAGAACACCATGTATTCACTCAGACCGGGAACAGAGGTGATCAGTTATTTCCTGCCTGCAAGTGCCCGTTACGGTATGATCCGTGATCCGGAAGGCACAAAATACCCGCAGATCTACCCCGATCAGGACCTCAAGACATTCAACTTCTTTGAAGCATCCTCCATCCGCAAGGTGGGCAACAAGTATGTCACGGTTTTCAGCGGATATTCAGGTCCTGACTACGGTATTGAAAGCTCCAACTCTACCCTGCGTTATGCAGTGGGTGACTCTCCCCTGGGTCCCTGGAGAAGTGGTGGGGTGCTGGTCGATTCGAGGGCTCCGGTATTGAACCGCGATGGATCGGCTATCGAAACATCCTACGCCGGGCACAACACCCATGGCAGCATCGAGCTGATCAACGACCAATGGTATGTCTTTTACCACAGGCCGCCGCGCAGCTTCGGCTTTGCACGCCAGCCGATGGTGGCTCCCATCAAGGTGGAATGGGATGAGAAGCCGGTATCGGAAGGGGGTATGGTGACAATCAGGGCATACGATCCCTACGGCGATGACAAAATATGGAGCGCCAAAGACGGCAAAGGGAGAGAGTACAAAGGTGCGGAAGTCACCTCCGAAGGGTTCCACATCTACGGTCTCGATCCCTATCAATACTATTCCGCCGGCTATGCTTGCTACCTTTCAGATATCAGCATCCAGCAGGATGCATGGGATATCTGGAACAGCCACATGCCAATCGGCAATGTGAAGGATGGTCATGTGATCGGTTACAAGTACTTCGGCTTTGGTGGTTTGAAAAACGAGACCAAAGGATTGAAAGCATTCAAGGGAACCAAAAAAAGAAACAAAACCGCATTCAATCTGTTCCTGACACCCAGGACATCGGATGCGTTCAAGGTGAATGTATGGCTCGACGGTCCCTGGGAGAATGAGACCTGGAAAGGAACCAAGATTGGGGAAATTGTGGTTCCGGCCAACTCAGCGCAGGAGATGACACACTATACAATCGATGTGGCCCGCTATGTAGATCACCTCGACGGCAAGCATGCCATCTTCCTGGTAGCGGAAGGTCCGAAATCAACCGAACTTTTCGATTTGACAGGCCTTGGCTTCAGTTCGAAAAAGAAGAAGATCGCTCCTCCGGTGGTTCCATCGGTCACCATCACCGTCAACGGCAATGAGATTGAGATTCCAGCTCATCCTGTCAGATCGACCAATGCAAACGGTATTGTAGGATATAATCTTTTTGAGACTTCCTATATGCTACCTTTCGGTACAACCATGACCCCCACTGTGAGCGCTTCTTCCAATCATAAGAAGGTGAAAGCAACAGTGACACAGGCTGACTCACCTACGGGTGTTGCGAAGGTTGAATTTGATTTTAACGGTGTGGTGAAGACTTATCAGATTCAGTTTAAGACACAAAAGGAAGAGATGCATGTCTATCTCTGCCTGGGGCAATCGAACATGGAAGGACATGTACGGTTCAAACCGGAAGATACCACCGGCATCGATGATCGGTTCATGGTGTTGCAGACAGTTGACTGCCCCGACCTGGGACGGGTGAAAGGTGAGTGGTACAAAGCCATCCCTCCTTTGGTACGTTGCCATACAGGTCTGGGACCGGTTGACTTTTTCGGACGCAAGATGACGGCTGAATTACCCCCTCACATCAAAGTAGGAGTCATCAACGTAGCTGTGGGTGGATGCAAGATTGAGCTTTTCGATAAGGAGAACTTCCAGGAGTATGTTTCCACCTCTCCCGGTTGGCTGAAGAGCATGGTTGCGGAGTATGATGGCAACCCCTACAAACGTCTCGTGGAGATGGCACAACTTGCCCAGAAAAACGGTGGCGTCATCAAGGGAATCCTGCTGCATCAGGGTGAATCGAATACCGGTGAGAAGGAATGGCCGCTGAAAGTGAAAAAGGTGTATGACCGTCTGCTCAATGATGTGGGTCTGGCACCCAACTCCGTGCCACTGCTGGCTGGTGAGGTGGTACATGCCGATCAGGGGGGCATCTGCGCATCGATGAATGAGATTATTCAGACACTGCCTGAGGTGATTCCCAACAGCTATGTCATCTCTTCTGCCGGTTGTAAAGACGGACCTGACAATCTTCACTTCTCCGCCGAGGGTTACAGGATGCTGGGTGAACGCTATGCCGATCAGATGCTCTCCATCCTGAACAAGTGAACCAACCATCATTACTACAATGCCACGCTCTACAGCAATGCCCCGTTGTAAAACTGTTTCACTGATTGCCTGCTGGTTGATGCTCCTGTCGTTCAGCGCATCACCACGGTCTCCTGTGCCTGATGCCGGGAAAGGAGTGATGATCGAGACCGGCGGGGGTATGCTTCGTCTCACCCCGCTGAATGAACGCTCCATCCGTGTCACGTTCACAAAAAAGGAGAGACGCCTATATCCGGAGGAGTTGGTCTACAGCGAACAGGTGACACCACCTCCCTACAGGGTGAGTGAAGATGAAACGTCGATAAGGATGGAGCTGGAACAGATCATTGCCATTTTCAACCGGGAGAAAGGAACGCTCAGTTTTACCGATCGGCAGGGAACGCTCCTGCTGAGCGAAAAAGCAGGGGGGCGCATCATGGAGGCGGACAGCCTGGATAACATCGAGGTATACAAGGTGATGCAGCGGTTTCACTCTCCTCCCGACGAATATCTGTTCGGCACAGGTCAGTTTCAGGACGGCCAGCTGAACATCAGGGGATTGTCACGCCGGCTCACACAGGTGAACAGCCAGATAGCCACTCCTTTCATCCTCTCCAGCAAAGGGTATGGACTGCTCTGGAACAACTACGGGCTCACCGACCTCAATCCGGCGGAGGAGGTGCTGCCGTTGTTGCGCAATGATGAACAGGGAGAGCGCGTGACGGTGGACGCCACCGGCACCAGCGGTAACAGAAGAGAGACCCGACAGATGAACCGGTTCACCGGCACGCTGACGCTTCCTGCCGCCGGCAGCTATGCACTGCTGCTCGACGTGGGACAGGCCATGGCACGCAAGCATCACCTGGTGATCAACGGCGACACACTGGTCGATGTAAACAACATCTGGCTGCCACCCACCACCTCACTCATCGCGCAGCTGTCGAAAGGTACCCATCAAGTCATCGTGGAGGGAGAGGAGCAGGATCGACCGCAGCTCTACTGGAGAGCGGTCACCGATGAAACCATCCTCTCCTCACCGGTGGCTGAGGCGCTCGACTACACCATCTTTGCCGGGAACGGTGACGAGGTGATTGCAAGCTACCGTCAGCTGACCGGTGCGACACCCATGTTGCCGCGCTGGGCATTCGGGTATATCCATTGCCGCGAGCGCTACCACACACAGGAGGAGCTGCTGGAGAACGCCCGCACCTTCCGGGAGAGGGGCCTTCCGGTCGATGTGATCGTGCAGGACTGGCAATACTGGGGTAAGCATGGTTGGAATGCCATGCGCTTTGACGAGGAGCGCTATCCCGATCCGGCAGAGATGGTACGCCAGCTGCATGCAATGAACCTGCGGATGATGATCTCTGTCTGGTCGAAAATTGACAAACAGTCGGAGGTAGGCAAAGAGATGGACAAAAAGGGATACTATATCCCTGACAGCGAGTGGATTGATTTCTTCAATCCTGAGGCGGCTGCCGCCTATTGGAAGCAGTTCTCCACGAAGATGCTCCCTTACGGCATCGATGCCTGGTGGCTGGATGCCACTGAACCGGAGAATGATGACCTGCAACACCGGAAGATAATGAACGGCACCCTGCCTGGCGAGCTGCTGCGCAATGTGTATCCACTCTATGTGAACAGGACGGTATTTGAAGGACTGCGAAAGGATGATCCCACACGGCGTGCCTTCATCCTTACACGCAGCGCCTTTGCCGGTATGCAGCGGTATGGCACCGCTACCTGGTCGGGTGATGTCGGTCACGACTGGGAGACACTTCGTCGCCAGATCACCGCTGGGCTTGGTCAGATGAGCACGGGCCTGCCCTGGTGGACATACGACGCCGGTGGCTTTTTCAGGCCCGCAGACCAGTACTCCAACACACTCTATCACGAGCTCTTCATCCGCTGGTTTCAGACCGCTGCCTTCTTCCCATTGCTGCGGGTACATGGCTACATGAGCAACACCGAGCCATGGCGATATGGTGAAGCGGTGGAAGAGGTGGTGTCGCAGACCCTCGATCTACGCTACCGGCTGCTCCCCTATATCTATTCGGAAGCATCGCGGGTCAGCATGTACGGCTCCACTCTGATGCGTCCGCTGGTGATGGACTTTGCCGACGACCCGACAGCGCTGGAACAAAAAAATCAGTTCCTGTTCGGTCCCTCGCTCCTGGTGACACCGGTAACCGAACCGGGGGTAAAACAATGGTCGCTCTATCTTCCCAGACAGGAGAAGGGGTGGATCGATTTTCGGAGCGGGGAACAATTTGAGGGAGGCCGGATACTGGATGTCCCGGTCGATCTCACCGCCATCCCCCTCTTTGTCAGGGCCGGTTCCATTATTCCGATGGGACCTGCCGGGCAACAGACCTCACAGCCATCGGATGAACCGATGGAGATACGCATCTACCCGGGGAGCGATGCATCCTTCACCCTCTACGAAGATGAAGGGGACAATTATCACTATGAAAAGGGCCTCTGCAGCACCATTGAGATGAGATGGAACGAGTCGGCTGCAACCTTGACGATCGGAGCACGCAAAGGTACTTTCCCCGGCATGGAGCATCATCGCACCTTCCGTTTGTTGGTGATGAAGCCTCAATCTGACCCGGGCGAAACAGTGACAATCACCTACAACGGAAAGAGAAAAAAGATCACATTACTGGATAAAAAAGAGAGATAATGCAACGAATCGTATATCTGGCACTCCTGCTCATCTTTTCACTTCATCTCCCGGCACAGGAGCTGAAGCTGTGGTACGATACACCGGCGAAGGTGTGGGAAGAGGCACTCCCCCTGGGAAACAGCAGGCTGGGGGCCATGGTCTATGGCAATCCCGCAGAAGAGGAGATCCAGCTCAACGAGGAGACCCTCTGGGGAGGAGCACCTCACCGGAACGACAATCTCAAAGCAGCCGGTGCACTCAGGGAAGTACAGGAGATGATCTTCCGGAAAGCGTATGGGGAGGCCGACAAACGGATCAACGAGACCTTCTTCGGGGGTCCCCATGGCATGCCCTACCAGACAGCCGGCTGCCTGCTGCTCCATTTCGAGGGTCACGACAAGTGGCAGGATTACTACCGTGAACTGGACCTTGATCGTGCTGTCGCCACAACACGTTACAACGTGAACGGCATCACCTTCACGCGTGAGCTATTCTCCTCATTTGCCGACGACGTGATCATCCTGCGTCTGACCGCCGACAAAAAGAGAAGCATCTCGTTTGCGGCGGCCTACCGCAATCCCTCACAACACACCGTCATGCAGAGAGGTGACCGGCTGGTGCTGCGTGGCAGGGGAGTAGACCATGAGGGGATCGACGGGAAAATAGAATATGAGATTCAGACAACAATCCGTCAGAAAGGTGGGACAGTGGAGGTAAGTGAGGAGCAGATCCGCGTCACCAACGCCACGGAAGCGATACTTTACCTCTCCATTGGCACCAGCTTCCGGGATTATCAAACGCTGGACAGGGATCCTGCCGCAGTGGCCTCCGGACTGCTGGGAGCGGCACTCACGAAGCAATACAGCAAAGCGCTCAAAAGTCACAGTGAGATCTATAGCCATCAGTTTCACCGATTCAGCCTTGATCTGGGACAACAGGATAACAGCCGGAAGCGGACCACCACACAGCGGATCACCTCTTTCAAAGAGACAGAGGATCCCGCCCTTGTCACCCTGCTGACACAGTTTGGCCGTTACCTGCTGATCTCCTCCTCACAGCCGGGGGGACAGCCGGCCAACCTGCAGGGCATCTGGAACAACAGCACCTACCCGGCATGGGACAGCAAGTATACGCTCAACATCAATGCCGAGATGAACTACTGGCCGGCGGAGGTTACCAACCTCACCGAGACGCATCAACCCCTCTTCCGGATGATGGAGGAGCTGAGTCGCACCGGACAACATACGGCACGCAGCATGTACAACGCCGACGGATGGGTGGTACACCACAACACCGATATCTGGAGAATCACCGGCCCGGTCGATTTTGCAGCAGCCGGGATGTGGCCCACCGGTGGTGCATGGCTCTGCCAGCATCTCTGGGAGCACTACCTGTTTACCGGCGACAAGGCTTTTCTGAAACAATACTTCCCCGTGATGAAGGGGGCGGCCGACTTTTTCCTCTCCACACTGATTCCGGACCCCGACAACAAATGGATGGTGGTAAGCCCATCTGTGTCGCCCGAGCAGGGTCCTGTGACGGCCGGCACCACCATGGATAACCAGCTGCTGTTCGATCTGTTTACGCGTACAGCCGAAGCAAACGAACTGCTGGGCAGGGATCCGCATTACAGCCAACAGCTGCGTGACATGGCCTACAGGCTGCCGCCGATGCAGATCGGCAGACATGCACAGCTGCAGGAGTGGTTGCAGGACGTGGATGACCCCAAAAACGAACACCGTCATGTGTCGCACCTCTATGGTCTCTATCCCGGCAACCAGATATCCCCCTACACCACACCGGAGCTGTTTGATGCCGCCAGACAGTCGCTGCTCTATCGTGGCGATCAGGCTACCGGCTGGTCCATCGGCTGGAAGGTGAACCTCTGGGCTCGTCTCCTGGATGGGGATCATGCCTACAGGATTGTCCGGAATATGCTCACGCTTGCCGGTCCCGATGGCAACAGAAACGGGAGAACCTATCCCAACCTCTTCACGGCCCACCCCCCTTTTCAGATCGACGGCAACTTCGGCCTGACAGCCGGTGTGGCGGAGATGCTGCTGCAGAGTCACGACGGAGCGGTGCATCTGTTGCCGGCACTGCCACAGCAATGGGATCGCGGATCGGTTTCAGGCATCGTTGCCCGTGGAGGATTCGAAGTGGAAATAAAATGGAAAGAAGGGACACTGGAAGAGGCCATTGTCACCTCACAACTCGGTGGGAACCTGCGTATCCGCTCTTATGTGCCACTGAAGGGCAAAGGACTCACCACCGCCACTGGTGTGAATCCCAATCCTCTCTTCCGAAAAGCAGCCGTGAAAGAACCTCTGATTAGCGATGAGGCGGTTGTGGCCGTGAAGAGTGAGCTCCGAAAGGTCTATGAGTATGATCTCCGGACCGAAGCGGGCAAGCAATATCAGATCAAAAAAAAATAGGCAGGTATCAAACCGCCCATTACTTATCACAGAGAAGAATGAATATGGAATACCGCGAATTGGGCCAGACCGGGATGAAACTCTCCAGGATCAGCTTCGGTGCCTCCTCCCTCGGTGCTGTCTTCCACCCGATGAAGGAGGAAGAAGGTATCCTGGCGGTACACACTGCCCTGGAGCAGGGTGTCAACTTCATCGATGTCTCTCCCTACTATGGCCATCTGAAAGCAGAGAACGTGCTGGGCAAGGCATTGAGAGGGGTGGATCGAAGTCGTTACTACCTCTCCACCAAGGTGGGCCGCTACGGCAGCGATGGGGTGAACCACTGGGATTACTCCGCCACCAGGGCGCAGGAGAGCGTCTATGAGAGCATGGAACGACTGGGTGTGGACCACATTGATCTGATCAATGTACATGACATCGAGTTTGCCGACCTGGAGCAGGTCTGCAATGAGACCCTGCCGGCCCTGGTTGAATTACGCGACGAGGGAACCATCAGACACATCGGGATCACCAATCTGAATCTGCGCCATTTTAGATATGTCATTGAACATGTACCTGCCGGCACGGTTGAAAGCATCCTCTCCTTTTGTCACTACACGCTGAATGATGATTCACTGGCGGACTACCTCAATTTTTTTGAGGCGCACAGTGTGGGCGTCATCAATGCATCCCCCTACTCCATGGGACTGCTGACTGAACGGGGAGCACCGTCGTGGCATCCCGCACCGGCAGCCCTTCAACGGCTCGCCAGAAAGGCTGTCGATTACTGCAAGTCGAAGGGGGTCTCCATTGAACAGCTGGCGGTAAGCTACAGCACGGCCAATCCGCGGATTGCCACCACGCTGTTCAGCTCCGGCAGTCCGGAGAATGTATCACGAACAATCAGATATGCTTACACGCCGCTGGATATGACACTGCTGCGCGAAGTACGGGCTATTCTCGAGCCGGGTTTTCGGGACAGCTGGGTGAATAGTTGACAGTTATATTCTGAAAAGAAACAGAAGATGAAAACATTACAAATAACAGGTCAGGGAATCACTCAGCTTATTGAGGTTCCCAAACCGGAATTATCAGAAGGAGAAGTCTTGTTAAAGATCGGATATGTCGGTTTCTGTGGTTCCGACCTCAACACCTTCAGGGGTGCCAACCCTCTGGCACAATACCCCGTTATTCCCGGCCACGAGATTGGGGCAACGATTGAGGCGGTAGCCGCTGATCTCCCTCCCCACCTTCGTCCCGGCATGCACGCCACCGTCAACCCCTACTCCAGTTGCGGAAGATGTCCTGCCTGTCTGAACAACCGACCCAATGCCTGTGAGTTCAACCGTACACTGGGGGTACAGCGCAATGGTGCCATGGCTGAATATATCACACTGCCCTGGGAGAAGGTGCTCACCGACGACCGGCTCTCCGTGCGCGACATGGCGCTGGTGGAGCCCATGAGTGTGGGTTTTCATGCCGTGAACCGTGCAGAGGTGAAAGACAGCGATAGCGTGATGGTGATCGGCTGCGGTATGATCGGACTGGGAGCCATCATCTGCGCAGTAAACAGGGGTGCCAGGGTGATCGCCGTGGATCTCGATGCAGAGAAACTCTCCCTGGCAGCAGAGCTGGGAGCCCGCGAGGTCATCGATTCTTCGAAAGAGGATATCAGGGCACGGATCATGGAGATCACAGGGCAACGGGGTGTCAATGTGGTGATTGAGGCGGTGGGCCGCCCCGAGACCTATCGCACAGCCATCGCTGCCGCTGCCTTCACCGGCAGAGTGGTTTATATCGGTTATGCAAAGGAGGAGATCGCTTTCGACACCCAGTACTTTGTAAAGAAAGAGTTGGACATCAGGGGATCACGCAATGCGCTGCCATCCGATTTCAGGGCTGTTATCGCCTATCTCAGGGAGGGACGCTGCCCGGTAGAGAAACTGATCTCCGGTATCTTTGCCCCGGAAGAGGCACAGGCTGCACTGGAGCATTGGGCCTCAAACCCCGGCAAGGTATTCAGGTATCTAATCGGCTTTGAATCATGAGCACCCTCCTGATAGATGCACATGCTCACCTCTGGCTGTCACAGGATGCCGAGGTGAACGGCCTGCAGATCAAAACAATGACGAACGGCAGATCGCTCTTCATGGGTGAAGTGCGGCAGATGCTGCCGCCTTACATGACCGACGGCAGGAACAGCGCGGAGATATTTCTATCCAATATGGATTACGCACAGGTGGCAGCCAGCGTGATCACACAGGAATATATCGACGGGAACCAAAACGACTACCTGATGGAGGTGCAGCAGACCTATCCCGACCGGTTTCTCTGCTGCGGCATGGTGGACCTGCGCAAGCCCGGTTTCTACCGGGAGGCGGAGCAACTGATCGGAAAAGGGTTCAGGGCCATCAAGATACCTGCACAACGGCTGATCACCGACAACGGCAGGATATGGCTCACCGGTGATGAGATGATGCAGCTCTTTCACCTGATGCAGGAGAAGGGAATCATCCTCTCCATCGACCTGGCCGACGGCGCCACACAGGTGGCGGAGATGGAGGAGATCATTGCAGCCTGTCCCTCACTGAAGATCGCCATCGGTCATTTCGGCATGGTGACGCGTGATGGGTGGCAGGAACAGATCAGGCTGGCGCGGTATGACCAGGTGATGATTGAGTCGGGTGGAATCACCTGGCTCTTTAACGATGAGTTTTACCCCTTTGCAGGGGCTGTCCGGGCCATCCGCGAAGCGATCAGCCTGGTGGGGATCGACAAGCTGATGTGGGGATCGGATTATCCCCGCACCATGGTGGCCATCACCTATCGGATGTCGTATGATTTCATCGTCCGGTCTTCCCTGCTTACCGATACCGAAAAAGCACTCTTCCTGGGCCTCAACGCACAAAAGTTCTATGGCTTCGGTGCATTACCGGAGATGCCCTATATCAAAAATATGACGGAATAATTTTTTCAATTATCTCCTGGTTTGATTCCGATACCACCAAGCCGGAGACACCATTTGAGGTCTCTTTCGATTTCTTCCGGATTCAGAATTCGGGGATTGATTATGATGGGATGAAACAGTGAGTAAGAAGAAGAGCGGTTTTGAATCGGAAGAATAAAAATGCTTTTAGCTTTTTTTATACAATTATACCTATCTTTGATGTATCATTGTGCCATTTTCCATGTTGTGAGAGGGAATACCGTTGCCGGTTAGATAAAAAACCTCGTTGACCGCATGACAGAACTACAAGAATATAATTGTCGATGAAAACCCGAATCATAATTGCCGTTCTCCTTCTTTCTGTCTCTTTCAGCTACTCCTCCAATGTGAAGTTCTATGACATCAACTCCATACACGGGATCAGCATGAGGGAGGTGGCTTCGGTATGCAAGGACAGGGACGGCTTTATCTGGGCATCCTCAAAAAGCGGCATACTGCGATTGACTGACAACAGTTACCACATCTATCAGTTACCCTACGAAACACCCAACATCATCTATACAAAGCTGCTGTACGACAACGACTCACTCCTTGCTTTCACCAACAACGGGCAGATATTTCACTACAACGAACTGTATGACCGTTTTGACTTGCTGATTGACATCCGCAAACCACTGAACGACACCCATCTGGTACTGAACAGGATCGCTGTTGACCGTTATGGATCGATCCTGATCGCGGCTACAACCGGATTGCATAAATTCCAGGACAACAAGCTGATCACAATAGGAGAAGAGAAATATACCGATATCCAGGATTTTATCTGGCTCGACGAGCTGCATCTGTTAATGGGAACCAACAATGGCTTTTGGCTGTTGAACACCTACACACTTACCGACCGGCACCTATACACATATGAAGAGGGTGAAGAGCTGAAGGTGTCTAAATTACATCACGTGCAAGGAGACAAAATGGTTTGGGTGGGTACCAGTGCCAATGGTTTGTATTTGTATGACCTTGACAGTAACAAGTTGAGCGAATCACCCCTGAAACCTTTTCCCAATCAACCCATTCATGCCATTGTGCCCAATACTGACTCCACCGTGATGGTAGGTATTGACGGGCAGGGTATCTGGGAGTTGACAATTGAGAACCACCGGTTACTAAACATATACAAGGAGAACCCTGACAATCCGCTCTCGCTGAAAGGGAACGGGGTCTATGATATCTACCATGACCAGGACAAACGTATCTGGGTTTGCACTTACAGTGGTGGACTCTCCTACTTTGATCAGGAATCGGCTGAGGTTACACAGATCACCCATCAGATCAACAACCCCAACTCACTGAGCAACAACAATGTCAACAAGGTGATCGAGGACAGCAGGGGAAACATATGGTTTGCCACCAACAACGGTGTGAACCGCTGGGAGGTCGCAACAGGCAGATGGCACACCTATTATCAAAACTTGCAGGAACAGGCACAGGTTTTCCTCTCCCTCTGTGAGGACCGGAACGGCAACATCTGGGCAGGGTCCTATTCATCAGGCGTTTATGTTATTGATGGAAAAACGGGCCGTGAGATCGCACATTATTCCAGTAAGGATGGGTTTTCATCCCTTACCAATGATTATATCTTTGATATTTTCAAGGACAGCCAGGGTGACCTTTGGCTGGGTAGTCCACTGGGACAGATCTTCCTTTATGATGAAAGCGAAAGGCGCTTTGAAGCCTATCCTTATCAACCGGTCTATGCTATTGAGGAGCTATCGCCCGGCAACCTGCTCCTGGCCTGCACCTACGGACTGCTGTTGATGGACAAAAAAACGGAGCAGACACGCACCATCCTGGATGGGTATCTCCTGCATGACCTGATTGTCATCGGTGATAACGTATGGATGGGCTCCTCCGGCGATGGCCTGCTACGGTACAATCTGAGGGACAACACATTTGAGAAGTTCACCACGGATGACGGGTTGCTCTCAAACTATGTCAACAGTATCCTCCGGGAAGGAAAATATCTGTGGCTGGGTACAGAATCGGGGCTCTGTAAATTCGATACCGGGGAAAAGAATGTTGAGATATTCTCCTCCCTGCCCTCCTTTTTCAACGTCTCATTCAATCAGAACGCATCGCTGAAGCTCACCAACGGACAACTCATCTGGGGTACCAGCAGCGGGGCACTGATGTTCGAACCGGACGCAATGCTCTTCTCACCCTCAAAGGGAAGAATCTATTTCCAGGATATCGTCATCTCCGGACGATCAATTCGTGACAACGAGTCTTTCATCATCGATTCTCCCATCGATGAATTGGAAGAGATCTCACTGAAATATGACCAAAACACACTGACACTGGAGTTTCTGCCCATCGGCACCTCCTCCCTTTATACGAAATTCTCCTGGAAAATGGAAGGAACAGATGAAGAGTGGACGCAGCCGACCAGCTCAGGTGCCATCACCTATGCCAGCATGCCCAGTGGTGACTATTCACTTAAGATCAGGATGTACGACAGCTCACTTAAACAGGTTGTTGAGGAACGATCACTGGGGATTCGAATTACACCTCCCTGGTGGAGGTCTTTCTGGTTTCGTTTGATCATTACCCTGCTGACGGTTGCACTCCTCGTCTTCATCATCCGTTTTTACATCGATCGGATCAGACAACAACATGCGGAAGACAAGATCCGCTTCTTTGCCAACATGGCACATGACATACGCACCTCCCTGACACTGATCAATGCACCGATTGAGGAACTGAACAAGGAGTCTAACCTTTCCAGTGAGGGACGCTATTACCTCAACCTGGCCACAGAGCAGGCAGGACGACTCTCTTCGGTCGCGAATCAACTGCTCGATTTCCAAAAGGTAGACATCGGTAAAGGCCAGGCTTTTTTCATGATGACAGATGTGGTGAAAATTATCCGCCAGCGAAAATCGATGTTCGATGCTGCTGCCTCAAAACGAAAAGTTAAGCTTGTTTTCAACAGCAACAAAGATGCTTATGTAACGGCAGTGGATGAATTGAAAATTGAGAAGGTGATTGACAACCTGTTATCAAATGCCATTAAGTATTCACATCCTGAGGGTGAGGTCGTAATAAATCTAACTTGTGATCCAAGCAAATGGATTTTTGAAGTGAAGGATTATGGATTGGGTATTTCAGAAGATGCCCAGAGAAAACTCTTCAGGGAGTTTTACAGGGGCGACAATGTGGTTAACTCAACCATTGTCGGTTCTGGCATTGGCCTGCTGTTGGTGAAGAACTATGTAGCCATGCACGAAGGGACCATTTCGCTTGAGAGCAAAGAGGATGAAGGCGCCCTGTTTCGGATCACCATACCCTACAAGGAGGTATCGTCATCTTCCCCATCACTGCTATCTGATATTGAATGGGATGAGAATCAGACATCCCTCATCCTCACGAAAGATGAATCCATCCCGGGACCAAACCAGGATAGTGAACATAAAGAGTCTCTGGTGATCGTGGAAGACAACGATACATTAAAAGAATTCCTGGAGCATTCATTGCAGGGTAGATATATAATTATTGCCGCAAAAGATGGTGAAATAGCCTGGAATATCATCCGGAAAAAGATGCCTGACTTGATCATCTCCGATGTGATGATGCCCAATATGGATGGATTTGAACTCTGCCGGCTGATCAAATCGACTTACGAGACATCCCATATTCCGGTCATCCTGCTCACCGCTTTGAATGAAAAATCGCAACAACTTCACGGGCTGGGACTGGGGGCTGATGATTATCTGACCAAACCGTTCGACATGACACTGCTGCACCAGCGCATAACCAACATTATTCAGAACCGGAAGGTCGTCAGGGAGAAGGCACTCCGTCTGATCGATGAGGAAGAGGGTGAATCGATTTATCTGAACGAACTGGACAATCAGTTTGTCAAAAAAGCAGTTCAGGTAGTCCATACCCACATGGATAACACGCAGTTCAACAAAGAGACCTTTGCCTCAGAGATGAATGTCAGTTCTTCGCTGTTGTACAAGAAAATCAAGTCATTGACTGATCTCTCCCCTATCGATTTCATCAGGAGCATACGATTAAACCATGCACTAAAGCTGATACAATCTGGGAAATATACCGTCACGGAGGTGAGTGAGTTGTGTGGCTTCTCCAGTGTGAAGTATTTCAGCGCTGCCTTCAAAGCCTATTTCGGCAAATCGCCCTCAAAGCTGTAAAAACTGTCTGTTTTATCTATAAACGTGAATTAACTATCCAATATCAGGATAAGATCTCACCACCGCAAACTATATTTGTCCTGGTTCTAACTCAAATTTTCTACCTCAATGAAAGCAAAAATTAATCTGTCGCTGCTACTGACCGTTGGCGCCCTACTATCTGTCATTTCAGGCAGCCATGCACAGAAGAGTGCGCAATCGAATCATCCTGTTTTCACGCAATACAGATACCAGGGTGCAGACCCCGTTTATGAAAAGTATACCTTGCAAACGGATGAGTTTTATAATCCTATCCTGCAGGGCTGTTATCCTGACCCATCCATCACCCGGAAAGGCGATGATTATTTCCTGGTATCCTCCTCCTTCGCCATGTTCCCCGGTGTCCCCATCTTTCACTCCAAAGACCTGGTGAACTGGAAGCAGATAGGCCATGTGCTCGACAGAAAGTCCCAGTTAATGGTGCACAACAGCGGCATCAGTGAAGGGATCTACGCACCGGCCATCAAGTACAACCCCCACAATGATACCTTCTACATGATCACCACACAATTTGCCGGTGACATCGGTAACATGGTGGTGAAAACTAAAGATCCCTTCAAGGGATGGAGCGAGGTACAGAAACTCAATTTTGGAGGTATCGATCCCTCACTTTTCTTCGACGACGACGGCAAGGCCTATGTGGTCCACAACGATGCACCCGACAGGGGCAAAGAGCTCTATGAAGGTCACCGGGTGATCAAGATATGGGAGTATGACATGGAGAAGGATCAGGTGATCGCCGGCAGTGATCAGATCATCGTGGATGGTGGCGTGGACATCACCCAGCAACCGATCTGGATCGAAGCACCCCATATCTACAAGCGAAACGGCATCTATTACCTGATGTGTGCCGAGGGGGGTACCGGCGACTGGCACAGTGAGGTGATCTTCACCAGCGATCACCCCAAGGGTCCCTACACGCCTGCAAACAACAACCCCATACTGTCACAGCGCTACCTGCATCCCGACAGGGAGAACAAGGTAGACTGGGCCGGACATGCCGACCTGGTGGAGGGCCCCGACGGGAAGTACTACGGTGTGTTCCTGGCCGTCCGCCCCAACGAACAAAACAGGGTGAACACCGGTCGTGAGACCTTCATCCTGCCGGTCGACTGGAGCGGCAAGTATCCCGTTTTTGAGAACGGTCTGGTTCCCATGACACCAAAGCTGAAAATGCCGGAAGGAGTAACAAATAAAACAGGAGAAGATGGATTTTTCCCCAACGGCAACTTTACTTTTCGCGATGATTTCCGATCATCTAATTTGGACTATCGCTGGATTGGAGTGAGAGGCCCCCGAGAGGAGTTTGTAAAAACTGACAAAAAAGGGATTATACTTACACCGTTCCCGGTCAACTTGAAAGCAGTTGCACCCACTTCAACCCTCTTCCACCGCCAACAACACAGATATTTCACTGCCACCACCACTCTACAATATCAGCCTGCTTCTGAAAAGGATCTGGCCGGAATGGTTTGTTATCAGAGTGAGCGATTCTATTACCTCTTCGGAATCACCCGGAAAGGAAAACAGGATTATCTGGTTCTCCAGCGTACTGAAAGAGGAGCCTCAACCATTCTTGCCAGCACCCCCATAGAGACTGGCAAACCTCTCCTCCTACAGATTACTGCTAATGGGGATGACTATCGTTTCAATTATTCAATGAACGGTGAAAGTTATCACAACCTTGGCGGAACGGTCTCCGGTGATATACTTTCAACTGATGTGGCAGGCGGCTTTACGGGTAACCTAATTGGGTTGCATGCTACTACAAACAATGATGCACTTCCTGAATAGGGTGAATAACTTTTTCGGTAGCAATACATACCTTTAGAATTAAACAATAACATGATGAACAGAAGAAACGTATGGTTTCTGTGCCTGATGACAGCAACTGCACTCAGCACCGCACACGCCCAAAGTCCGGTGAAAGAGGATTTCAAACCTTCGGAAGTCAATCAGCCGGGGAAAGAATATCCACAGGTAAATTCTGAAGGGAGTGTGCGGGTGCAACTGGAGGCTCCTGATGCGCAATATGTACAACTTGATATCGGAGGTGTGAAATATGACCTGAAAAGAAACGAGAAAGGTATTTGGATCGGAGAGTCGGCACCCCAGGAAGAGGGGTTTCACTATTATCAACTCAACATCGACGGAGCATCTGTCCCTGACCCTGGATCACGTTACTTCTATGGTGCCGGACGCTGGGGTAGCGGGATCGAGATTCCTGCGCGTGATCAGGAGTTCTATGCTCTCAAAAACGTACCACATGGACGAATCAGCGAGCTTAATTACTACTCTGAAATCACCCGTTCCTGGCGTCGTTGCTTTGTCTATACGCCTCCCTGCTATGATTCAGGAGATCAGAAACGCTATCCAGTACTCTACCTGCAGCATGGCAGCTTCGAAGATGAGACCGGGTGGTCCGCACAAGGGAAAGCCGGCCTAATCCTCGACAACCTGATCGCTGATGGAAAAGCCAAACCAATGATCATCGTGATGGACAATGGCTATGCATTCAAAGCCGAAAACGAGCAGGCTACAACCAGCTCATCCCGTCCCACCATGGTGTTTGAGGAGGTGATGATTGACGAGATCATTCCAATGATCGACAACCGCTTCCGCACCATTGATCACCGGGAAAGCCGTGCCATTGCAGGCCTCTCGATGGGCGCCAACCAAACCATGCGCATTGTCATGAACAACCTTGACAAGTTTGCCTACTATGGAGGTTTCAGTGGTACCGCCAACTATCCCAGTGCTACTGATATTGATGCTGAAAATTTCCTTGGTGGGGTATTCAGCAATGGTGAGCGTCTCAATGATCAGATCAAGGTACTCTGGCTGGGTGTTGGCACTACAGAACCGGATGTGTTCCAGCTGTCGATTGGTGCTTTTCGAAAGATGTTACAAAAGCAGGGGATTAAACATTACTACTACGAGTCGCCCGACACCGCGCACGAATGGCTCACTTGGCGCAGGTCTCTTTATCAGTATACTCAATTGTTATTTCAATAAATCATTCACGATTAATCTAGCAACCAATGAAACTCATAGTACAAAATATCAATCAGAATCATTCGAAACGGGTTATTCTCGTGACACTGTTGTTTTTATTATTGGGATTTTCACAGACAGCCATTGCACAACAAGCCAACGTGAACCTCGATTACAACCCACACCAGAATACTGAGGGGCTGATCCCTTTCAGTGCACCGCTCAACTCGCCCGAGGTACATGAAGACCGAACGGTCACCTTCCGACTGAAGGCTCCCCTTGCTACTGAGGTGATACTGAACCCTGGTGCTATTCATACAGCATTGGATAAAGGGAATGAGCCAATTCCATTTACCAGAGGAGAAGATGGGATTTGGTCACTGACCATCGGCCCGTTGGATCCAGATATCTATGCATACCACTTCCGGGTTGACGGAATGCAGACTCCCGATCCCTCGAACACCATCGCAGCCTTCACCGCCATGCCCCCCTACAGTCAACTGGTGGTGCACGGTGATGAGCCTGCATTCTATGATGCGAAGCAGGTACTCCACGGTGCTGTGACTCGACATATCTATCACTCCAAGGTCACCCAAGGGGAACGCGAGCTCTATGTCTACACTCCACCCGGATATCGGAGTGACAAGAAATACCCTGTACTCTACCTGCTGGGCGGTAGCGGCGAGCTCCCCTCCAACTGGATCTATGACGGCAGGGTGAACCTCATCATGGACAATCTGTTGGCTGAAGGTAAAGTGGAGCCAATGCTAATTGTCATTCCAAACAACCAGATCATCCACAGGAACCATCCGCAACATGCGGAACTGACATTCGACCTGTTTGAACGGGAGCTCCGGGAGCATGTAATCCCACTGGTGGACGAGCACTACGCCACCCGAAAGGAACCCAAGGGGAGGGCATTATCGGGTCTCTCAATGGGTGGCCGCCACAGCATGTTCATCGGATTCCGCTCACTCGACCTGTTTGCCAATTTCGGCATCCTTAGCGCTGGTGATACCGATGCGGAGAATACGCTACAGCACTTCCTGCAGGAGCCGCAGATAAACAGCAAGGTCGACTATCTTTTCGTCGGTCAGGGTACTAAAGAGGCACAGGGCTTCTTTAACCTCCGTTGCCAGGCGCTGCACGATGCGCTTACCAATCACGGAATAGAGCATGAGTACTACGTCGGCGGCAACGGCGGCCACGACTGGTCCACCTGGCGCCATCTGCTCTACTACCGCTTTTTACCGAACTTATGGAGATAATAAACAATAAAATATCATTTATTGAAACGGATCATACACAAATCAGAAAAATAACAATGAAAATGAATCGTCCTGTTCTAAAAAGCAGAAGTATTCTGCTTATCCTACTGCTAATCCTGTTGCGAATGTCAGCCATTGAGCCAGCAATGGCACAAAACCCTATCGTGCAGACAATCCATACTGCCGACCCAGCCCCCATGGTGTGGAACGACCGGCTATATCTCTATACAACCCACGATGCCGACGGATCCACATGGTTCACTATGGACAACTGGCGGCTCTATTCCACCAACGACATGGTGAACTGGACCGACCACGGCGTGATACTCTCATACACCGATTTCGTGTGGGCCAAAGGAGATGCCTGGGCCGCCCAATGCATTGAGAGAGATGGAAAATTCTACATGTATGTGCCGATGATTTCCAGAGAAAACAACCGGGGTGCCATCGGTGTAGCGGTGGCCGACAGCCCTATGGGACCTTTTTACGATCCACTGGGTAAGCCGTTGGCACAGACTGACTGGGGTGATATCGACCCCACTGTCTTCATCGATGACGACGGTCAGGCTTATCTTTACTGGGGGAATCCTAATCTCTACTACGTGAAGCTGAACGAAGATATGATCTCCTTCGAGGGAGATATCGTGAAAGTACCCCTTACCGAGGAGTCATTTGGAAAAAGAGAAGGTGACCCACAGCGTAGCACCCTCTACGAGGAGGGCCCCTGGCTTTACAAAAGAAACAATCTCTACTACCTATTCTGGCCGGGTGGTCCCCTGCCGGAACACATCGGCTACTCTACTAGCCAAAGCCCTGAAGGGCCTTGGAAGTACGGGGGAGTAGTGATGCCTGCACAGGGAAGGGCATTTACCAATCACCCTGGAGTGATCGACTTTCGAGGCCAGACCTACTTCTTTTATCACAACGGTGCTCTCCCCGGCGGTGGCGGCTTCACCCGTTCCGTGGCGGTGGAAGAACTCAAATTCAATGCTGACGGATCTATTCCTCAATTGAACATGACCGAAGGTATCAGCAAGGGTTTGGCTACGCTCAATCCATATCTGTTGAACCAGGCTGAGACCATCGCCTTCTCCGAAGGATTCAAGTCGTCGCACAACGACCAGGTGGGGGTATTTGTAACGGCCAACAAGGACGGCAGCTATATCAAAGTACGCGATGTCGATTTCCGGGAGAAAGGTGCCACAAAATTCACCGCCCGTGTTGCCACAACCCATAACGATCCCGTCACCCTTGAGGTGAGGCTGGGAAGCCGGGAGGGTGAGAAGATCGCTTCGGTTCGAATCCCACGTACCGGTGGCAGCGACCGCTGGGCAGTGGTATCGGCTGATCTGAACGGGATCACCGGCCTGCACGATCTCTATTTCATCGTCAGAGGAAAACCAGGAAGCCATCTGATGTACTTCGATTACTGGAAGTTCTCTGAGTAAGGTCTCCCCACTCCTGACATACATTGAAACAAACCTCATCATTCAACAAGACAACAAACAAAATGAAGCATTTATTTCTGATCCTCTCCATCTTATTCACCTTTACAACCCACATGTTTGCGCAGATTGCCACGCTGACCAGCCCTGACGGGAAGCTGAACCTACAGTTCCACGTTGTGGAGGGACAACCCCAATACTCTGTAGAGTATGAAGGCAAAACCATTCTTGAACAGTCGCCACTGGGCATTGTTACCAATGAAGGGGATTTTAGCACCACCCTCACATATAAGAGTCACCAAACCACATCGGTAGAAAAGAACTATACCCAGGATAAAATCAAGCAGTCGCATATTCGCTATGAAGCCAACAAGATGGTCGTATCTCTCGAAGATGCCAAGCAGAGAGGGCTGAATATCGAGTTCCAGGTAAGCAACAACAACGTGGCATTCCGTTATGAACTACCGCAATGGGGTGAGAGAAGAGCCTGCGTGGTTGAAAAAGAAGCTACAGGGTTCAAGTTCCCGGAATCCTCCACCACCTTTCTCTCTCCGATGATGGGTGCTATGGGTGCATTCGCCAGGACCTCTCCCAGTTACGAGAGCGGTTATACCAACGATGAACCTGTGGGAAAACCGACACATGGCAACTTGGGATACGTCTTCCCGGGACTCTTCCGTATTGGGGATGACGGTTGGGTACTGATCTCCGAAACAGGGGTCACAAGCCAGTACTGTGCCTCCCATTTGAGCGATGGCACCCGCGAGGGGCTTTATCATGTAGCATTTCCCGATATGCGGCAGAACAACGGCTTTGGCAGCAACGGTGCACAGCTCTCTCTACCCGGATTCACACCTTGGCGCACCATCACCGTAGGCAGTAGCCTGAAACCCATTGTGGAGACCACTATTCCATTCGACCTGGTTGAACCGCTTTACGAGCCCTCACGTGAGTACCAGTACGGTCGGGGCACCTGGAGCTGGATCGTATGGCAGGACCAGAGTATGAACTGGAATGATCAGGTGAAGTACATCGACCTGGCTGCGGAGATGGGATATGAATATATCCTGATCGATGCGTTGTGGGATACCAACATTGGCTATGAAAAGATGGAGGAGCTTATCAGTTATGCCAACTCCAAGAATGTAGACGTGTTCCTCTGGTATAACTCCAACGGAGGATTCAATGATGCACCACAAGGTCCCAGAAACAGGCTAAGCAGCTCCATCGCCAGGAAAGAGGAGATGAAATGGCTGAAGAAAGTGGGTGTGAAGGGACTGAAAGTCGATTTCTTCGGTGGCGACAAGCAGGAGACCATGCGTTTTTATGTGGATATCCTCTCCGATGCCAATGATTACGGACTGATGATTATCTTCCATGGCTGTACGTTGCCGCGAGGATGGGAACGGATGTATCCCAACTTTGTGGGCAGTGAAGCGGTACTTGCCTCCGAGATGTTGATATTCTCGCAGGATGTACGGGAGAAAGAGGCCTTCTACGCTACACTTCACCCCTTTATCCGCAACAGCGTAGCCAGTATGGAGTTCGGCGGTGTCTTCATGAACAAGTTCCTCAACAGGGGCAATAGCAGGGGACAACAAAGACTGACCACCGATGTATTTCAGATTGCAACCGGCATTCTCTTTCAAAACCCGGTACAGATGTTTGCACTGACGCCAAACAACCTGACTGATGCACCTGCCACTCTTATCAACTTTATGAAAGAGATCCCAACCACCTGGAATGAAACATTGTATATCGACGGTTACCCTGGCAAATATTCTGTCATCGCCCGCCGTCACGGGGAGCAGTGGTACATTGCCGGGGTGAATGCCTTGGAGGAACCGCTGGAACTGGAACTGAGCCTGCCCATGGTTGCCGGGAAAAAAGTAATGCTGTTCAGTGACAATCACGGGGGAGAACCTCTTGTCACTGAAAACCGAATCAAACAAAACGGCAAGGTGAGCGTCACTCTCCAGCCTAACGGTGGTTTCGTGATCAAACAGTAAGGATTGATCCATCATAAAACAATCATCACATCACATATACACACTAAATGAATAAACAGATGAAGAATTATTGCATTTTATTCAAGGTCTCCCTATGGGTACTGGTGTTACTTGGAACAATACTTCAGAGTCCATTGTCGGCTCAATCAGCTGATCTTGCAAATCTACCGGAACCGAGAGTTGTAGAAGATGGAGGAACCGGTGCCTATAAGGCGATCATGTATACCGATGCCGGACTCACCACCCACACCATCTTCCGCCCTGACGCTCTGGATCCGTTTGGTGAAAACAACAAACTGCCTGTTATCGCCTGGGGCAACGGGGCCTGTGCCAACTCCCCCTGGGAGCATATCAACTTCCTCTCGGAAGTGGCTTCCCATGGCTTCCTGGTGATTGCCATCGGTCCCATGCCGGAGGAGGGTGAACGTGGTGGCGGCAGATCTACTGCCTCGCAATTGCTGGACGCGATAGACTGGGCTATTGCGCAAAACGGTGATCCGTCAAGTCTTTTACATAACAAGATTGATGTCACAAAAATTGCGGTCAGCGGGATGTCATGTGGTGGCCTGCAGACACTTGAAATAGCTCCTGATCCGCGGGTGACCACCGCAATTGTTTGCAATAGCGGCATCATTGGTGGCGGTGGCGGCATGCCGGGTATGCCGGCACTCACCAAGGATCATCTGTCTAAACTGCACACCCCTACCCTTTACCTGCTGGGTGGAGAGAGCGATATCGCTTACAACAACGGGATGGATGATTATCAACGCATCAACCATGTACCGGTTTTTGTGGCCAATATGGATGTGGGACATGGCGGCACTTACGGACAGCCGCATGGCGGTGAGTTTGCTGTGGTGGCCACCGCCTGGTACAAGTGGCAGTTGAAGGGAGATCAGGAGGCAGGCAAACTGTTTACCGGTACCCCATGCGGGCTCTCAGAATCAGAGATCTGGACTGTAGATAAAAAAAATCTGCAATGATACGACATCTGACAATTATCATCCCGGTATTGCTGGTTTTAAGCTATACACAGGGATATGCACAGCATGGTCAACCTCCCCAGCGCCCCCTCATCCAGACTAAGTATACAGCGGATCCGGCACCACTGGTACACAACGATACCGTGTTTCTCTACACCAGTCACGACGAGGATGATGCCATGGGCTTTAAGATGCAGGACTGGCTCTTGTATTATTCTACCGATATGGTGAACTGGACGGAGCATGGCGTTGTAGCTTCCTTGAAAGATTTCAACTGGGTCCCTTACGACAACGGTGCCTGGGCGGTACAATGCATTGAACGCAATGGGAAGTTCTACCTCTACTGTCCCATGCCCGGAAATGTGGGCATTGGCGTTTTGGTAGCCGATAGTCCTTATGGGCCCTTCAAAGACCCAATAGGCAAGCCGTTAATCAAAAACAGCAATCACGACATCGACCCCACCGTGATGATAGACGATGATGGCCAGGCCTACATGTACTGGGGAAATCCAAAAGTCTATTATGTAAAGCTGAATGAAGACATGATCTCCTATTCCGGAGAGATCATGCAGGATCCCACTACCCCTGCAAACTACCAGGAGGGGCCCTGGGTTTGGAAACGCAATGGTTTGTATTACATGGCCTACGCTTCCACCTGCTGTCCCGAGGGAATCGGTTATGCCATGAGCAGCAAACCCACCGGAGCATGGGAATACAAAGGAATGATCATTGATGCATCGGAGCTGAGCCGCGGAAATCACCCGGGAATCATTGAATACAAAGGGAAGTCCTATGTATTTGGGCATAGTTACGATCTGTTGAAACAGATCACTCCCAAGTTCTATGAGCGTCGCTCGGTGGATATGGATGAGATGTACTACAATTCTGATGGTACCATCCGGAACAGGCATTATTTGTCGGTTGAAGGTCCTGAGCAGGTTGCCACACTGAATCCCTATGTTCGCGTTGAAGCGGAGACCATGGCCTGGAGCGAAGGTGTAAAGACCCATTTCGAAACAGAGTGGGAAGGTGATTTCGACTGGGCCAGAGGGGAAAGAATTGCCGACCGCTTATATGTCACCTCCATCAACCATGGCGACTACATTATGGTAAAAGGGGTTAATCTGGGCGCAGGTGCCGGCACCATAGAAGTGAGTGTCTCACCTGTTTATGGTGGTAAGATTGAGGTTCATTCCGGCTCGATCGATGGTCCGATTCTCACTACGGTGGAGATACCCGGATCTCTCGAAGCGGGTATATGGAAGGTTATTTCAGCACCTGTAGAAAGTGTCAGCGGGATACATGATCTCTATTTTGTGTTCAGAGGTGAGAAAGAGCTGTTCAGTTTCGACTGGTGGAGATTTTCAGCACTTCACTAAAAATTCTACCAAACATGATAAAAGGAATTATTGCCACTCTTTGTGTAGGAATGTTTTTTTCAATCCAGGGTTTTGCGCAATCTTATCAGAAAACCGCACAGGGTGTAAGCGCACAGGTGAACGCGATGGATATTGAACTTCAGTTTTTTGCACCATCCATCGTGCGGGTGGTGAAATCACCCGCAGGGAGTCAGCTGAACAAAGAGAGTCTGTCTGTTGTCAAGAGGCCGGAACTGGTCAATTTCACCGCGAGAGTGAAAGGGGAAGAGCTCGTGCTAAAAAACAGGAGCATGGAGGTAACACTGCATTTGCACAATGGCAAGGTGACTTTCAAAAACACAAAGGGACAGGCACTCCTGACTGAGAAAGAGGGCGGTGCCCATTTCACTGACGTTGACGATGCCGGAGTTAAAACCCATCGTGTGAAGCAGTCATTTCTGCTTGATGGGGATGAGCCCATCTACGGCCTCGGCATTCTTCAAAATGGGAAGATGTCGCAGCGCAACCAGGAGGTGCAGATGGTCCAGAACAACACCTGGGATTTTGTCACATTTTTCCAGTCGGTTAAAGGTTATGGGCTTTACTGGGACAACTATTCACCCACCACCTTCAAAGACAATCCCGACGAAACCTCTTTTCGTTCAGAGGTGGGTGATTGCATCGACTACTATTTCATGTATGGGGGTGATGCGGATGGTGTGATTGCGCAGATGCGTGACCTCACCGGCCAGGTACCCATGTTCCCCTTATGGAGCTATGGATTCTGGCAGAGTAAGGAACGTTATAAAAGTCAGCAGGAAACGGTGGGAGTGGTGAGAAAGTACCGTGAACTGGGTGTTCCACTCGACGGGATCATTCAGGACTGGCAGTACTGGGGCAGCAACTACCTGTGGAATGCGATGGAGTTTCTGAATGAGGAGTTTCCCAATCCCCAGGCAATGGTCGATGAGATCCATCAGATGAATGCTCACATGATCATCTCCATCTGGTCTTCGTTTGGTCCTGCCACAAAGCAATACCGGGAGCTGGATCAGATTGGAGCGCTCTACAACTTCAGCACATGGCCCGAATCGGGTCTGACCAGTTGGCCACCCAATATGGATTATCCATCAGGGGTACGCGTCTATGATGCCTTCAACCCCAAAGCAAGGGATATATACTGGAATCATCTCCACAGTGGCTTATTCAAGCTGGGCATCGACGGATGGTGGATGGACTCAACCGAACCGGATCATTTAAGTTTCAAGCCGGAAGATATGGATACACCTACCGCCATGGGCTCGTTCCGAAAGGTGAGGAACGCCTATCCGCTGGTTACCGTGGGTGGAGTGTATGACAATCAGCGGGCTGTCTCCTCCGACAAGAGAGTGTTTATCCTCACCCGGTCGGGGTTTGCCGGTCAGCAGCGCTATGGCGCCAACGTTTGGTCGGGCGATGTCTTTACATCGTGGGAGAACTTCCGCAATCAGATACCTGCCGGACTCAACTTCTCAATGTGCGGCATCCCTCACTGGAACAGCGATATCGGCGGTTTTTTTGCGGGGGACTATAACAAATCGTGGAACGATGGATCGGCATCCAGAAACCCCCTTTTCCAGGAATTGTATGTACGCTGGTTGCAGTTCGGTGCCTTTAACCCGATGATGCGTTCGCACGGAACCGACCTGTCGAGGGAGATTTATCATTTTGGTGCAAAGGGAGAACCCATCTACGACGCCATCGAGCGCACCATTCGTTTGCGTTATGCACTTTTGCCCTATATCTACGCCACTTCGTGGGAGGTGACCAACGCACAGTCCAGTTTTATGCGACCGCTTGTAATGGACTTTGCACAGGATGAAAAGGTGTGGGACATGAAGCATCAGTTCATGTTTGGCAAATCCATCCTGGTTGCGCCGGTTGTGGAGGCACAGTATACCCCGGAGAAAATCGGGGATGTCCGCAACGATGAAGGATGGACACGGACGAATGGTGCAGGTGTGGTGGAGAAGGGATCACAGGTTGATTTTACGGAAAAGAAATCCACCAAGGTCTATCTTCCGGCGGGCTCGCGATGGTACGATTTCTGGACAAACGAACGATTGAAGGGTGGAGAGGAGATCACAAAAAAGACCAGCATCGATCTCGTTCCCCTCTACATCAAAGCCGGAACCATCCTTCCTGTCGGACCCGAGGTGCAGTATGCCACCGAGAAGCAGTGGGACAACCTGGAATTGAGGATTTATGAAGGTGCGGACGGTGCGTTTACCCTGTATGAGGATGAAAACGACAACTACAACTACGAAAAAGGGATCTATTCCACCATCACCTTTGTATGGAACGATGCAAAAAAGGTGCTCACCATCAGTGACCGCAATGGTTCATTTCCTGGCATGCTGACACAGAGAAAGTTTCACATTGTCCGTGTCGGAAATAACCGGGCAAACGGAATGGAAAAGGTGGATCACTACGACCGGGTCGTCGATTACACCGGGAAGAAAATGAGTCTTAAGTTGAATTGATTTGATTCTTAGTGAACCTCCAACATAATGAACAGATTTAATAAAGTACCGTTTAGTTGCCATGCGGCTATCAGACCCCTATCGCTTCTCACATTGCTTGCCACAGGATGGATCGTTTCCTGTGCTGTGAACGTAAACAAAGAGTCTGCAGGCCGTGAAAAGATCTCGCTCAACGAAGAGTGGGCTTTTTACCGGTACGACATTACAGAGAGAGCCGACGAGCTGACCTATGACATCCGCCCGGAAATAGCCGATGCCGGTGAGTATCTGGTGGCAGATGCCAGGCCCACAGAAGCAGTGGAGGCAGGTTCTTCCGCAGCGGTATTGAAACCCTGGATCCTGCCCACCGCCAACCCTTTTATTGCAGACCCCGTTGACCGGTATACACGTCCGGAAGGGGAAGCGCCCGGTAAGGATTTTCCTTTTGTACAACCCGATTTTGACGACTCCGGCTGGAAACGAGTGCATCTGCCCCACGACTGGGCCATTGAGGGGCCCTTCTACGAGGGTGAGCATCCACTGGTGGGTGGGGGTATGGGACGACTGCCAGTGCAGGGGGTAGCCTGGTACCGGAAGAAACTGGAGATCACCCCGGAAGAGAGGGATAAATCAATCTTCCTGGAGGTGGAGGGCGCCATGTCCTATGCCATGGTCTGGCTCAACGGCACGCTGGTGGGCGGCTGGCCCTATGGTTACAACACATGGCAACTGGATCTCACCCCTTACATCCGCTATGGGCAGGAGAATCAGCTGGCCATCCGTCTCGACAACCCCAACCACTCCTCGCGCTGGTACCCGGGAGCGGGAATCTACCGGAATGTGTGGCTGATCAAGACCCACCCGGTTCACGTCGGACAGTGGGGTACCTACGTCACCACGAGAGAGGTTTCCGCATCCTCAGCAACAGTCGACATGGAGGTGAACGTCGACAATGATTCGGGTTCGGATGTGACGGTCGTGGTCGCAACGGAGATCTATGAGCTGGACAGCACAGGCGAAAAAGGGAAACGGAGCATTGCCTTCTTTCCAGATACTGAAATCACGCTGGAGGCGGGTGAGAGCAGTAAAGAGAAACTCACCACCGTCGTGAAGAATCCAAGGTTGTGGGGGCCGAAGCCTACCCAGACACCTCATCTTTACCAGGCCATCACCACCCTGAAACAAAACGGCAGGGTGATTGACCACTTTGAAACCACCTTCGGCATCCGTGAGCTGCAGTTTAATTCGGAACAGGGGGTGCTGGTAAACGGTGAGGTGATCAAGCTGCAGGGTGTCAATCAGCACCACGACCTGGGCGCACTGGGTGCGGCCTTCAACCGGCGTGCCGCCGAACGGCAGCTCGAACTGCTGCAGGAGATGGGATGCAATGCCATCCGCATGGCGCACAACCCGCCGGCACCCGAGCTGTTGGAGCTGACCGACCGGATGGGCTTTCTGGTGGTGAACGAGATCTTCGACTCCTGGGAGCGCAAGAAGACACCCCACGACTTTCACCTGATCTTCCCGGAGTGGGCCGAGGCGGATACCCGCTCCTTCGTGCGGCGCGACAGAAACCATCCCTCGGTGATCATGTGGAGCTACGGCAACGAGGTGGGCGAACAGTACACCGACGAGGAGGGAGCAGCACTAGCTGAACGACTGGAGAGGATACTCCACGAGGAGGATCCCACACGCCCCACCACCCTTTCGATGAATTACGCCAAACCCGATATGCCCTTTGCACGCGTGGCCGGTGTGATCGGCCTCAACTACCAGGGTGAGGGCATCCGCCAGGAGCCGGAATTTGAGGGCACCGACCGGATCCGCACGGTTCCCCAGTATGACCGTTTTCACGCCGCCTTCCCCGGGAAGGTGATCTTCGGCAGCGAGGTGGCCTCATCCTTCAGCAGCCGGGGCATCTACCTCTTTCCGGTTACGGAGAAAATAACTTCTCCGGTGAGAGATGGGCAGGGAGGGGATTCAGAAAATGCGCAAGTGAGTGCTTACGAACTCTATGCGGTGGACTTTGGCTCGTCACCCGACAAGGTGTTCATGATGCAGGACAAGCATCCGTTTGTGGCGGGCGGATTTGTATGGACCGGCTGGGATCACCTCGGTGAACCAACCCCCTACTACTCCTCCCGTAGCTCCTACTGTGGCATCATCGATCTGGCCGGATTCAAAAAAGACCGGTTCTATCTCTACCAGTCCCGTTGGCGGCCCGAGTTGCCGATGGTGCATATCCTCCCCCACTGGAACTGGCCCGGCAGAGAGGGTAAGGTCATGCCGGTCCATCTCTTCACCTCCGGTGATGAGGCGGAGCTGTTCCTGAACGACCGGTCGCTCGGTCGAAAGAAAAAAGGTCAATTTGAATACCGGCTCCGATGGGACGATGTACGCTATGAGCCGGGTGAGCTGAAGGCGATTGCCTACAAAAACGGGGAGAGATGGGCGGAAGAAACGATTGAAACCACCGATGCGCCCTTCTCGTTGCTGATGCAGGCAGACAGAAGCCGGATTGCGGCAGACGGAAGGGACCTTGCATTCGTCACCCTACAGGTGGTCGACCAGAAGGGTCGTCCGATGCCGGATGCCAGCGTGCCGCTCCATTTCACCATCGAGGGGCCGGGAGAGATTGTGGCCACCGACAACGGCAATGCTGCCGACATGACTCCTTTCCACTCCTCCACAAGAGAGACATTTAGCGGACAAGCTCTGGCCATCGTGAGAGGTGGTGCAGGCAAACCGGGTAGCATCACCATCACAGCTACCTCTCCGGGATTGAAAGAGAGCAAATTTATGCTGACAACTGAATAAATGCATCCATGAATTGCTTCTTGAACAAAAGCAACTAATTTTGCAACATGCACGTCACACATCCTGCCGATATGAATGCAATAAAGATCTTGTCAATTTTGTGTCTGGTTGCCATGACGCAGCCATCCCATGTAGCGGCCAACCCGAAAGAATCCACCCCCCTACCGCTTAAACCCCGTCTAGTTGTTCTAACCGACATTGCACCCGGAGAGGTGGAACCCGATGACATGCAGTCCATGATACGCCTGCTGGTGCATGCGGATCTGTTTGAGATTGAAGCGTTGATTGCCTCCGGTGGCTGGAACAGCAGCGGACGCAGCTATCCCCTTCCCTGGATGGAGATACTTGAAACGACGATTGATGCCTATGAGAAGGACCTCCCCAACCTGATGAAACGTTCGGAACAGCACGGCTTTCTACCATTGGCAAAAGAAAACGCACTGCAGGAAATCGGTTACTGGCCCAGTACCGGTTATCTCCGTAACCGGATAATGCCGGGCAGCCTGAATTTGGGATACAAGCAGATTGGTGAGCAGAATGATTCGAAAGGGAGTGACTTTATCATTCAGCTGGTGGATGAAGCCGACGACCGCCCTTTATGGATAGCCGTCTGGGGAGGGGGAAACACACTGGCACAGGCCCTTTGGCGCGTAAAACAAGCACGGTCGGAAGAGGATCTTCGTCGTTTCCTGCATAAACTGCGCGTCTATACCATCACCGATCAGGATGTGCCCTGGGGAGAACGACACACCAATTATCCTTTTAGTTCACACCAATGGATGCGCCGTGAGTTTGAAAAAGATCTCCTGTTTATCTGGGATGAGAGCGCATGGCTTTCACAGAACGGAATCGGTGTCGGGAAATGGGATGAATATGCAACCCACATCCAGCAACATGGCCACCTCGGCGAGATCTATCCAAAATATAAATTTGGGGTCGAGGGCGATACGCCTTCGTTCCTGCATCTCATACCCAATGGGCTGAATGATCCGGAAAAGCCGCAACAGATTGGCTGGGGGGGGTACTTTGAGCGGGGACTTGGAATGGATAATGAAACCTACAGCTTTACAAACCATACCGGCAATATAAAAGAGATATCCCAAAAATATGAGGCTTTCTTTTACCCTGCAACCTTCAACAATTTTGCCGCCCGGATGGACTGGGCCAAAGCGGGCAAGGGGAACAGAAATCCGGTTGTGAGGGTCAATGGCATGAAAGGTATTGAACCATGCCTCATCGCACCAGCATGTGGCAGTGAGGTTGTTTTGGATGCCTCCGCCTCTTTTGATCCCGACGGTGATCCGTTGTGTTACAAATGGCACCTCTTGTCCGAGGCTGGCACTTATCGGGGAACAGTTGCACTGGAAAATGACTATTCACCGATCACAACCATCCGAATCCCTTCCGATGCGGCAGGGAAAGAAATCCACATTGTATGTGAAATAACCGACCAGGGAGCTCCCGAGCTAACAAGTTACAAGCGAATCAAACTACAACCCGTCAAGAAATGAGACCAGAATTCGATTCCATAAAAAAACAGGTACGATGAAAAAGAATGAGTTCAAGCATATTGCCGTGCTTCTGTGTATCTTCTCCACGACAATTTTTCAGCTGACAGCCCGGGAGATACCGCTGGTCTATTCTAGCGAAAACCCGGTGAAACCTTTTGATGTCTCATTGCCCTCATTGGAGGATCTGCCCGTGATCGAAACCCTGCCCGACCCCTTTGCCTGGTCCGACGGCAGCGGCCGCTCCACCCGTTTTGATGACTGGAGTCGCAGACGGATGGAGATTGGGGCGGAGATCCAGCACTATGAAATTGGCAGAAAGCCGGAGCGACCCGACTCCATCACCGCCGACTACCGGAACGATACCCTCAGCGTACACATTACCGTCAATGGTGAGACGTTTACCCTCACTGCAGCTGTGATCCTGCCTGAAGGTGAGGGACCCTTTCCGGCGGTGATTGGCATCGGCAGAGGATCGGGCAGCCTCCCACCCGACCTGTTTTCATCCCGCCACATCGCACAGATCGCGTTCAATTTCACCCAGGTGATGGCCTGGCAACAACAGAGAGGGAAAGAACCGATCAACCGGCTCTATCCCGAATTGATCCACATGGGTGCCTACAGCGCCTGGTCCTGGGGTGTGAGCCGCCTGATCGATGGTCTGGAGCTGGTGGCCGACAAGCTGCCCATCGATCTGAAACACCTGGCCATCACCGGCTGTTCCTTTGCTGGCAAAATGGCGCTCTACGCTGCGGCATTCGACGAACGGATTTCACTCACCATCGCCCAGGAATCGGGTGGTGGCGGTGCGGCTGCCTGGCGGGTTTCGGAAACACTGGGTGAGGTGGAAACACTGGCCAGAACAAGCCACGTCTGGTTTATGGAGGAGATGTTCCAGTTCTCGGATGCTGTAGCAAAACTGCCGTTCGACCACCATGAGTTGATGGCGATGATCGCGCCGCGTGCCCTGCTCGTCCTGGGAAACCCCGATTATGAGTGGTTGGCTGACGAATCAGGATACGTCTCCTGCAAAGCAGCCCAACGGGTATGGGAATCATTCGGGATTGCGGATCGCTTCGGATTCTCGATTGTGGCGGATCATGGCCACTGCATCCTGCCCGAAGTGCAACAGCCTGAGGTGGAGGCCTTTCTCGACAGGTTCCTGTTGGGCGACGAGCACGTTGACACACAGGTGGAAACCCACCCCTACCCGGAGGTCGATTTTGCGAAATGGGTTCAATGGTAATGGAACCTGCAACCCGCTTCCTGTTTCAAACCGATCGTTCCATCCCATGAAGCCGGAAAGCTGCTCTATTCGACTGTAAATCCATTGGATGGGGTCAATATTTACATTATCTATTTCTATTATATCGTTTTTCTATATATATTTTAACGGTTTTCTTGCACAATTTTGCTTATTTATCACATATATTTGTGCCGTCGATCATTGGCATAAGATCAGCTATAAGCAGGTTTGCGCATCAACTCAATGAATATCAGGCAAATATATTCGCACCATCGCTTGTTGCCGGCAGTTTATATTTTTTCAGCCACCGTGTGGACGTCCACATGGTTAACCAACTCGAAAATGCGCTGATCTTTATGTTAGCTTTTGGTGTGGGGATTGATGTAAAATAATGAAACAGCAAGTTCAGTGAACAAGGGTCTAACTTGAATGCCGACAAGGCTGTGTGGACGTCCACACAGCCTGGAAGCGGGTCGCGGAAGTAACCCTCCATTCATTGACAGTGAGGAGGTAGAGAGAAACAATTGGAATGCATGTGATGATTTTTGGGTTTAATTTTGAATTTGACAACATTGTGTGGACCTCCACACAATCGACATGTCTGGCACGTCAGGGGGATTGAATCGATACCGTAACAACAAAAACAACAATTGAAAGCGCACACTTAATTTACCAAATTATTAATCTAAACAAATCAGAGAATGAAAAGAAAGGTTTCAATTTTACTGAGAGGAATCTGTCTCGCACTGTTGAGCACATTTTCTCTTGTTCTGTCTGCTCAGAACGTGACCCTCAGGGGCACGGTGGCTGATGTAGAAGGAGAACCACTGATTGGTGTAACCGTTCAGGTACAGGGTACCACCCTGGGAACGGTGACCGATGTAGAGGGGAATTTCACCCTGTTGAATGTACCACCGGATGCTATCCTGGAGATTACCTACGTAGGAATGAGTCCCCAGGTAATTGCCCTCAATGGCAGAAACAGCCTGCAGGTGGTGCTGGAAGAAGACACTGAACTGCTGGATGAGGTGGTGGTAGTGGGTTACGGCACCATGCGCCGCGAAGCAGTCACCGGGTCAGTATCCTCCATGCAGGGGGATGTGCTGAGGGATATCCCGACCGGTAACGTGACCACAGCCCTCCAGGGACGTCTGCCAGGTGTACAGATGCAACAAAGCAGCTCCAAACCGGGAGCCGACATGCAGATTCGCATCCGTGGCACCCGCTCGCTGAATGCCGACAATGACCCGCTGGTGGTGCTCGATGGCATCCCCTTCGCCGGCACGCTGGCTGACATCAACCCCAACGACATCAAGAGCATTGATATCCTGAAGGATGCCTCCTCTACCGCTATCTATGGCTCGAGAGGTGCCAACGGTGTGATCATGATCACCACCTTCAAGGGGTTGGCCGGTCAAAAAGCAAGGGTCAGCTACAATGGCTACTATGGTGCAAAGACACTATTCAATCGCTATCCTATGATGAGCGGCGATGAACTGTATGAGATGCGGCATGCTGCCGGCATCTACAGGGAAGACCTGGGTGGAGGCAACAGCCGTCCCACCATGGGATCGGATGAAGTGGAGGGTGTCAACACCGACTGGCAGGATCTGATGTTCGAATCGGGCATGGTAATGAGCCATGACATTGGTGTTTCCGGTGGCACATCAGGTGGCAGCTACACTTTTGGTGCCGGTTACTATGAAGATACCTCACTGATGCCGGGTCAGGACTATAACCGCATCAGTCTGCGGGCCAACATCGATCAGAGCATCGGCAAGTACCTACGCTTCGGACTTACCACCAACAACAACTACAATGTAACCAACGGTGCAAACATTGGCATGTACAATGTATTGGCTACCTCTCCGTTGATCGACCCATTTGCCGAAGATGGCACACTCAAACCGATCGTGCATTCAATTGCCGACAACTACTGGACCAATACCCGTGAAAGGAGACTGGATCTGGGGGATAGCTATGCCGACAACCGCAAAGGTTACGGATCCTACAACTCACTCTATGGTGAGGTGAAAATACCCGGAATCGAAGGATTGAGCTACCGTATCAACCTGGGTCTGAATCTCATAGGATTTAACAGAGGACAATACCAGGGCATGGGTGTTTTCAGCGATACTCCTACCGCAGCTTCCACCGGTTCACTTGAGAAATCACTTACCTACCAGTGGGTGGTGGAGAACATCGTCACCTACGACAAGTATTTCGACAAGCACCACATCAATTTCACGGGACTCTATTCAGAGGAAGCAACCCATTACGACCGGTCACTGGTCAGTGCACTTAATATCCCCTCCGACCACTTTCAGTACTGGAACCTGGGACAGGCATCGAAGGATGATGTGACCTATGACCCCAACAACCAGCACTTTGAAGAGTGGGGACTCAAATCCTGGATGGGACGTTTCATGTATGACTATGACAGTCGTTACATGCTCTCCGTGGCATTGCGTTCCGACGGTTCTTCCCGTCTCTCACCGGGTTACAAATGGCATACCTACCCCTCAATCTCTGCCGGTTGGAATATCGCGCGTGAGCACTTCATGGAGAATGTGGATGTGGTGAACAACCTGAAGCTTCGTCTCGGATGGGGGCAAACCTCCAACCAGGCCATCTCACCCTACGCCACACTGGGACGTCTCTCACTGCGGCCTTACAACTTCGGGAGCACTACCACCACCGGTGCCTATGTATCGGAAGTACCCAACACTGAACTGGGATGGGAATTCTCAAGCACCTACAATATCGGTGTTGACTTCTCATTATTGAACAACCGTCTGCGTGGTTCTGCCGACTACTACATTGTCAACACCAACGACCTGTTGATGAAGGTAAACCTGCCTTCCACCGCAGGTGTGGGCAGCTACTGGGCCAATATCGGCAAATCACAGAACAAAGGGTTTGAACTGGCACTCTCCGGCACCATCATCGATGACAAGAATGGCTGGAGCTGGGATGCAGGTCTCAACTTTTACGCCAACCGCAATAAGATCGTCGAACTGGTTTCGGGAAAGGATAATGAAGGCAATAAAGAGCCTGAGCGTGACATCATCAACTCCTGGTTTGAAGGATACCCCATCAACTCCATTTTCGATTTTGAAAAAATCGGCCTCTGGCAGGAGGGAGATCCTTACCTCGACATCCTGGAACCGGGTGGAAACGTGGGAATGATCAAAGTAAAATATGCCGGTGAATACAATGCAAATGGAGAACCGGTACGTCAGATTGGTGCAGACGACCGACAAATTATGAGTGCAGACCCCGACTGGCAGGGAGGTTTCAATACACGGGTGGCCTACAACAACTGGGACCTCAACGTGATCGGCACCTACCAGCATGGTGGTATCCTGGTGAGCTCACTGCATGCAGCCAACGGTTATCTGAACATGCTCTCCGGCCGTCGCGGTAACGTGAAGGTGGATTACTGGACACCCGATAACACCGATGCCAAGTACCCGAAGCCAGGCGGCCTTCAGAGTGGGGACAACCCGAAATATGGCAGCACGCTCGGTTATTTTGATGCTTCCTACTTCAAGGTGGGTCAGATTACACTGGGGTATAACTTTGATTCGGAGGCCGACTGGTTCCGTCATTCCGGTATCACAAATGCACGTCTCTACGTCACCGTCCAGAATGCTTTCGTACTCTTCTCCCCCTATCACAAGGAATCGGGACTGGATCCGGTAACCAACTCCTATGGCAATCAGAATGCTGCGGTCACCGGCAGTCTGCCCTACAACGCAACCACTATGCTGACGGTGGGAACCAACTCACCCCAGACACGCAACTTCCTGGTTGGAATCAACCTGACATTCTAACAATCATGCACAATTATCTAAATGACAAAAATGGATATGAAAAATTTAAAGTTTAAGCATATATTGGGAATGATCGTAGTGGCATTCATCACTTTCGGTTGTTCCAACGATATCCTGGAGGAGAACCCCCGCGCCATCTATGAGCCAGGATTCTTCAAGACAGAACAGGGTATCCAGTACGGACTCACCTCGCTCTATTCGCACACACGCTACTTCCTGGGTCAGTATTTCTACGCAGCCGCACAAAATGGCACCGATGAGTACACCTATGCCCAGAGCGCTGACAACAACTTCAAGGATACCGACATGTCGGGGGTGGGATCATTGAATCCTTCCAGCAGCCGCTCCGATGTCCTCTGGGGTGCAGTATACTCCAACATCAACACCGCCAGCGGCATCATCGAGAACGCAGCAGACGTGGGTCTCTCCGAGGCAATGATCTCCGAAGCACGTTTCTGGAGAGCTTACGACTATTTCCTGCTGGTACAGACCTTCGGCGGAGTGCCCCTTGACCTGGGATCGGGAGAACTGATGTTCAACACCTCTCCCTCACGAACCTCTGTTCGCAACACCGTACCGGAGGTCTACACCAAGGCGGTCTTTCCGGATTTGAAAACGGCGGTAGCCAACCTGCCGGAGACCGGTCGTGTAACCGGTGGTGTCACCAAGAGCGCCGCCCGTCTCTTCCTGGCTAAGGCTTACCTCACCTATGCCTGGTGGCTGGAGAACCCGAACAACATCCCCACCTACCCCGAGACACCCCGCACCGACCCCGACGGGCATGATGCCGCCTGGTATTACCAGGAAGCCTACAACGTCGCACTGGAAGGAATCAACAACCCCGGCCCCTTTGGTCTGCTCGATCATTATTATGATGTGCACCTGGGCAGCAACGACCGAAACAAGGAGATCGTACTCTATTCCGACCATATGGAAGATGAGTACTACAATCAGGCCAGTCTCTCCTGGTCCAACGGTTCCGCTCCGGAAAATTACGCTGTGTGGTATGTCACCAGCAACTATGGCAATATCCGCAGTTCAGCCGATGGAAGCAATTACAACATATCCTCGGTGAATCGTCATGCCATTCAATGGGGAGGTCGTCCCTGGACACGTATGGCACCCACCATCGAGGCCTATACCGAAACATTCGACGACAAAGCGAACGACAGCCGCTTCGATGGGACCTTTGCCAGTGTTTATTACTGCAACTGGAAGGAAGCGGGACGCTCTGAGGAAACGCTCTTCAACGCCAACGGACTGCCGGTGAAGAATGGCGAACCGGTGCTTACTTTCCTGGAAGAAGAACCGGAGACTCCAGTCACATATCCTACCGGTGCCGGGCCCAGCAACGTGGGTGGCGGTACCCTGCCTGGCAGGGCCGACTGGGTGATCGCACCCAGCGGCATCAGCCGTATCTATTACCCCGGTCTTTGGAAGCTGGGTACCTACCGCACCGACAACGGCACCGGACTGGGGCAGCCTAACGGAGCCATCACTCGTCCCTGGAACATTGCCAAGTTCTCCGAGTTCTACCTGATCGCTGCTGAAGCAGCCGTGAAGGGTGCCACCGGATCGATGACCGCCCGTCAGCTGGTCAATGTACTCCGTGCTCGTGCCGGCAAATGGCGCTGGAAGAACAATGGCAACTATGAGAAGGTAGAAGATCGCAGTGCTGCAATGACCGCTGCCACACCTGCCACCGTCGACATCAACTACATCCTTGCGGAACGCAGCCGTGAACTGTTCGGTGAAGGTCATCGCTGGTACGACCTGGTGCGCACCCAGAAATGGGCGGAACTGGCCGCATCCTATACCATCTGCGGCACAGCAGCAGGTGATCACAACCCGGTGGTCTACACCCGTAGCATCGAGAAACATCACTACCTGCGTCCTATTCCACAGGGACAAATCGACGGGATGACCATGAGTGAAGAAGAAAAAGAAGCTTATCAGAACCCCGGTTATTAAACCATAGTCAAACATTTGAAAAAACAAGGAGAACATATCGTTCTCCTTGTTTTTCCTATCAACCGCCCTGAAAGAAGAATGAGTTGTCTCATACACAATTGTTCTTTTTGGTTTCACCCAATAATATATATTATATCTATACTTATTATCTTATTTTTCGATAAACCTTTTCTATTTTTACCCCAACTGTTGTAAAAAATAACTGTATTTTTGTAAAAATCAAAAGAAACCCGTTTTTTTCAGAATGTTTCAACAAGCAGTAATTTTTTTTTGAACAGTATTCGTTCATTTTTTTGCCCAACACTGTGCACGTGCACAATTATAAACCGGGGTTGTAACAAAAACGAAAGGAATCAACCCGTAACAGCACTCCGAATCAACATAACAACTTATACCTATCAAAAACAAACAGACAAAAATGGAAGATCTGTCAGCAACAAAGCGTGAGTCACGTGGCTTTTACAAGCTTTCACAGGTGCAACGCATCGGTTTCGGTTCCGGCGACCTGGCACAGAACCTTATCTACCAGACGGTATCGATGTATCTTCTGATATTCTACACCAATGTATTCGGACTGCCGGCCGCAACGGCAGCAGTGATGTTCCTGATCGTCCGGCTTATCGACGTGGTGTGGGATCCTATTGTGGGAGCATTTGTGGATAAACAAAACCCGAAGTGGGGCAAATATCGTTCCTGGCTGATACTGGGAGGTGTACCACTGACGGGATTCGCCATCCTCTGTTTCTGGAACGGCTTCTCCGGCTCCCTCTTCTACGCCTATATCACCTATGTGGGCATGTCGATGGCTTATACTCTGGTGAATGTACCATACGGGGCGTTGAATGCCTCGCTCACCCGCGACACGGATGAGATCACCAAACTAACCGCCACCCGTATGTTCCTTGCAAATCTGGGGGGACTGGCCGTTGCATACGGTATACCCATCATTGTGAAGAGCCTCTCCCCGGACGGAAGAATCAACTCTGCCGAATCGGGCAATGCCTGGTTCATCACCATGACCATTTATGCACTGGTTGGACTGGCACTCCTGATCTTCTGCTATACCCAGACCAAAGAGCGGGTGGTGATGGATGAGAAGGATACACATGACGTGAAGGTCTCCGATCTATGGAAAGAGTTTGTCAGAAACCGGCCCTTGCGGGTGCTGGCTTTCTTCTTCATCACCGCATTTGCCATGATGGCCATCGGCAACTCGGCCGGATCCTATTACATGATTTACAACGTACATGCACCCGATATGGTGCCCTACTTCATGGCCCTCGGCTCCATACCGGCCTTCATCTTTATGCCGCTGGTACCTGCCATCAAACGTGCGATCGGGAAGAAACAGATGTTCTATGTCTTTCTCTCCATAGCCATCTTCGGCATGGGGCTGCTTTATGCCATCTCGGTGATCCCCGCCCTGAAGACAGAGGTCTGGCTGGTGCTGGTGGCACAATTTATCAAATCAACAGGTGTGATCGTAGCCACTGGATATATGTGGGCACTGGTGCCGGAGGTAATCTCCTACGGGGAACATAAAACAGGCCGTCGCATCTCGGGTATCGTCAATGCCCTTACCGGTATCTTTTTCAAGGCCGGCATGGCACTGGGTGGTGTGGTGCCCGGTTTCGTATTGGCTTTCGTGGGATTTGACGAGAAGAACGCCATCACACAGGCCCCGTTTGTGGAACAGGGAATCCTTTGGCTGGTAGCGGTGATCCCCGCCCTGCTGCTGATTGTTGCAATGTTTGTCATCTCCCGCTATGAACTGGAGGATGACGTGATCGACAGGCTCAATCTCGAGATTGAAGCAAGACAAGACAAATAATAACAAGAACAAATTATAAAAAAACATCCGTTATGAAGACAAAAAAAAGGTTTAATCCATTGCTGGCAGGAGTACTCTTGCTCACCCTCCTTCTGATGGGATGCTCCGCTCCACAACAAGAGCAAGCACCTTCACTGAAGGATGCCTATAAGGATATGTTCCTTATCGGAACTGCTTTGAACGCAAATCACAATTTTGGCCATGACACGCTCGGCATAAAACTGATTCAAGACCATTTCAATTCAATCGTTGCCGAGAACTGCATGAAAAGCATGCATCTCCAACCTACCGAAGGGGTCTTTTTCTTCGATGAAGCCGATAAATTCATTGCGTTCGGTGAAGCCAACAACATGCATATCGTCGGCCATACACTCATCTGGCATTCACAGGCTCCCGACTGGCTCTTCACCGATGAAAACGGAGAGGATGTGTCGCGCGAGGTGATGATTGAACGGATGCGCAGCCATATTCACACCGTAGTGGGACGCTACAAAGGGCGTGTCGATGGATGGGACGTGGTAAATGAAGCTGTTCTCGACGACGGATCGTGGCGCAACACCAAGTTCTATGAGATCATTGGTGAGGAATATATCAAACTGGCATTTCAATTTGCCCACGAAGCAGATCCCGATGCGGAACTCTATTACAACGACTATGCCATGTCACAGGAAGGCAAACGCAACAGCGTGGTGGAGATGGTAAAGAAGTTGCAGGAAGAGGGGATTAAGATTGACGGCATCGGTATGCAAGGTCATATGGGGATGGATTATCCCGATATCAGCGAGTTTGAGAAGAGCATCGAAGCGTTTGCAGCCCTTGGTGTGAAGGTGATGATTACCGAGATGGACATCACGCTGCTCCCCTTCCCTGCCGGCGAGACGGCTGAGGTATCGCTCACGGCCGAATACCAGGAAAAGATGAATCCCTATGCAGAGGGTCTGCCCGAAGAGGTGGAGGCAGCCTTCAACAAGCGTTACAGCGACTTCTTCGGTCTCTTCCTGAAACATCAGGATAAGATCAGCCGCGTCACTCTCTGGGGTCTGACCGACAACGACACCTGGCGCAACGACTGGCCCATACCGGGCAGGACCGACTATCCGCTGCTTTTCGATCGTAACTACGAGCCCAAAGCGGTGGTACAGCAACTGATTGATCTGACCAACGAATAACCCAATAAAACAAAATCTCGATGAAAGAACCAAGATATCTCGTGCCGGGTGACTTTATGGCCGACCCGGCGGTACACGTTTTCAACGGCCGACTCTATATTTATCCCTCCCACGATTGGGAGAGCGGTATCCCTGAGAATGACAACGGTGACCATTTCAACATGAAGGATTACCATGTCTTCTCAATGGATGAGGTGGAACAGGGAGAGGTGACCGACCACGGCGTGGTGCTGCGTACGGAGGATATCCCTTGGGCAGGACGACAGCTGTGGGATAGTGATGTATCCTTCAGGAACGGTAAATACTATATGTACTTCCCGCTGAAAGACCAGAACGACATCTTCCGCATCGGTGTCGCCATCAGTGACACACCGGAAGGACCTTTTGTTCCGCAGGAGAACCCGATGAAGGGCAGCTACAGCATCGACCCCTGTATCTGGCCCGACCGAGACGGGAATTACTACATGTACTTCGGTGGTTTGTGGGGTGGCCAACTACAGCGCTATCGCAACAACAAAGCGCTTGAGTGTGCAGAGCTGCCGGAGGGTGATGAGAAAGCCCTCTGTCCGAAGGTGGCACGGCTGAGAGAGGATATGCTGGAGTTTGCGGAAGAACCCCGCGATCTGGTGATCCTGGATGAGAAAGGAAACCCCCTGACTGCCGGTGATAATGAACGTCGTTTCTTCGAGGCATCCTGGATGCACCATTACAACGGCAAGTACTACTTCACCTACTCCACTGGTGACACCCACCTGATCTGTTATGCCATCGGCGACAATCCATACGGACCCTTCACCTATCAGGGTGTGATCCTCACACCCGTGGTGGGATGGACCACCCACCACTCCATCGTGGAGTACAAGGGGAAATGGTATCTCTTTCACCACGACTGTGTACCCTCGGAAGGCAAAACATGGCTCAGGAGCCTGAAGGTGACAGAGCTGAAGTACAATCCCGATGGCACCATACAAACCATTAAAGGAACTGCGGAATAATGCAAAAAAAAGGACTCTTACTGGTTATCAGCCTCTGCCTTGCAGCAATCGGCCAGCTGAATGCGGAGGATGGCAGCAGGCTCTGGCTGCGCTTTCAGCCGCAGGAGTTCAGATCGTTACCCTCTTTCACCCATATCCGTGGAGATGCCTCATCGGTTGCCTACAGCGAGTTTCAGCATGCCTGGCAGGAGATAAGCGGCAGCTGTCTCCCGGAGAGAGGCAGGGAGACTGAGCACACCCTGTTGATCGGCACACTGAAAGAGCGACAGATACGCAGGCTTATTAAGGGTCATGAGTTGCAGGAGCTGGGGAGAGAGGGGTATATCATCCGAACTACCGGAGAGGGCAGCCGTCGTACCACGGTGGTTGCCTCCGCAGGTGAGGCAGGCCTCCTTTATGGTGTCTATCACCTTTTGCGACTCATTCAAACAGGCTCCTGCCATGATTCGCTTGCCATCAGTGAGCAACCTCGCTACGATATCCGCATCCTGAATCACTGGGACAACCTCAACGGGACAGTAGAACGCGGTTATGCCGGTCACTCCATCTGGCAGTGGGATCAGTTGCCACTCCATATCTCTCCGCTCTACAAGGATTATGCAAGGGCCAATGCCTCTGTGGGCATCAATGCCACAGTACTCAACAACGTGAATGCCACCCCCGATATCCTTACCAGGGGATATCTTGAGAAGGTGAGGCTGATTGCCAACGAGCTGCGTCCCTACCATATCAGGGTCTATCTCTCCATCAATTTCTCCTCCCCCGCGGAACTGGGTGGTCTTGAGAACTCCGACCCGCTCAACCCTGAGGTAGAGCAGTGGTGGAAGAGGAAAGCCGATGAGATATATCAAATCATTCCCGACTTCGGGGGATTCCTGGTGAAAGCAAATTCGGAAGGACTGCCGGGACCGCAGGATTACGGACGCAGCCACGCAGAGGGAGCCAATATGCTGGCCGATGCCCTCAAGCCTCATGGTGGCATCGTGATGTGGCGCGCCTTTGTCTACAACCCCACCGAGGAGGATCGTGCAAAGCAGGCTTACAGTGAGTTCATGCCGCTCGACGGGCAGTTCCGTGACAATGTGATCATCCAGGTGAAGAACGGTCCGGTTGACTTCCAACCGAGGGAGCCCTTCAGTCCCCTGTTCGGTGCGATGCAGCAGACAGCCCTGATGCCGGAGCTGCAGATCACACAGGAGTATCTTGGTTTCTCCAATCACCTGGTCTACCTGGCCACGCAGTGGAAAGAGTTTCTGGAGAGTGACACCCATTGTATGGGGGAAGGATCAACTGTTGCCAGGAGCACAGACGGCACGCTCCTCACGCACCCGCTCACCGCCATTGCCGGTGTGGCCAACATCGGTCTGGATGCCAACTGGAGCGGTCACCACTTTGCACAATCCAACTGGTATGCCTTCGGACGGCTGGCCTGGGATCATACGCTCACGGCAGAGGAGATCGCAGAGGAGTGGATCGGGATGACCTTTACCACTGAACCGGCATTCGTAGATCCTGTGCGGGAGATGATGCTCAACTCATGGGAGACAGCCGTCGACTACATGATGCCACTCGGATTGCACCATATCTTCGCCTGGGATCACCACTACGGCCCTGAGCCCTGGTGTGATATCCCCGGTGCTCGTCCCGACTGGTTGCCACCCTATTACCACAATGCCAGTGAAGAGGGGATCGGGTTCGACCGCAGCACCACAGGCAGCGATGCGGTGTCGCAATACTGTGCACCTTTGAGTGAGACGTTCAACAACCCGGCATCCTGCCCGGATGAGCTGTTGCTCTGGTTTCACCATATTCCCTGGGACCATCCGATGCAGAATGGTCGCACCCTTTGGGATGAGCTCTGTTACCGGTACGATGGAGGGGTGCAGCAGGTACGGGCATTTCAAAAGGTGTGGGACCGGATGGAACCCTACGTGGACAGCGAACGTTTTCGCCATGTGCAGTCACGCCTCAGGATACAGTCGCGCGATGCCGTATGGTGGAAGGATGCCTGTCTGCTTTACTTCCAGACTTTCTCCGGTAAGCCTATCCCGTACGATATTGAGCGACCGGTACATGAGCTGGAAGAGCTGAAAAAAATCAAACTGGACCTCAAACACCATAACTGATGTGCGGATGAGAGGATGTGGAGATGTGATGCAGAATAACAGCTGAAAACTGAAAATCGGAAAGTCAAAATGATTAAAACCTGGAGATGGTTTGGTGAGAAGGATTCCATTACACTGGAGATGCTGCGGCAGATTGGTGTGGAGGGAATCGTGACGGCACTGTATGACCTGCCGCCCGGTGAGGTATGGAATGTCGAAGCAATTGACGAACTGAAGCAGACCATCGAAAAGGCAGGACTTGTCTGGTCAGTAGCTGAGAGTCTTCCCGTAGCCGAGGAGATCAAATATGGTGCTTCCACACGCGACCAGCTGATCAACAACTACAACGAGAGCCTGATCAACCTGGGCAGGGCAGGCATCAAAACCATCTGCTACAACTTCATGCCGGCTATCGACTGGGTAAGGACCGATCTGAACCACCCGCTACCCGATGGGACCTCCACCCTCTTCTTCGATCGTATACGATATGCCTACTTCGATTGCAGGATCCTGCAACGGTTGGGGGCAGAGGCAGATTACAGCCAGGAGGATCTGGAGAGAATTGAACAGCTGGATCTGAGCCTCAGCGAAGCAGAGAAGGCTGCATTGATTGACACCATCATTGTCAGGACACAGGGATTCATACACCGCAAGATGAAAGAGGGAGCCGATCCGGTGACCGAATTCAAAAAGCTATTGCATCTATATGCCGGTATCGACCGGGAGGGATTGCGGGCAAACCTGACCTACTTCCTGGAGAGGGTGATTCCGGTGGCAGAAGCATATGGCATCATGCTCTGTATCCATCCCGATGATCCCCCTTTCCCGGTGTTTGGGTTACCCCGTATCGTCAGCGTGGAAGATGATCTGGATTGGATCATCAAAATAGTCAACAACCACAGCAATGGCATCACGCTCTGCGCCGGATCACTCAGTGCCATCGCGGAGAATGATGTACCACATATGGCCAGACGTTTCGCCAAAAGAATCGGTTTTGCCCATTTGCGAAGCACACAGCTCCTCCCCGGAGGTGATTTCATGGAAGCTTCACATCTGGAAGGAAATGGCAGACTGATAGAGGTGATCCGTGAACTCGAAAAAAACGGAGCTGACATCCCCATGCGGGTAGATCACGGCAGGGTGCTACCGGGCGACAGGGAGATAGCCCACAACCCCGGGTACTCCTTCTACGGGAGGATGTTCGCCCTGGCACAGGTAGAGGGGATGATGGCAGTGGTACGAAAAGAGATAGAAGAGAAAAAGATTACAAACTAATATATGCAAGATTTATTCAAAATAAGCGGAAGAGTGATGGTGATCACCGGCGGCACAGGTATACTGGGCAGCGTGATCGCCTCCTATCTGGCAGGTGAAGGTGCCAGTGTCGTGATCCTGGGCCGTCGCAGAGAGGCAGGTGAAGCGTTGGTAAATGAGATCAGAAGAAAGGGAGGTGAAGCCCTGTTCCTGGAGACAGATGTGATGGATGCAGATCGATTGACACAAAACAGGGATGAGATCCTGGCCCGGTATGGTCGTATCGATGTCTTGTTGAACGCAGCCGGTGGCAATATGTCCGGTGCGAACATCCCCCCCGAAAAAACCTTTTTCGATCTGGATATGAACCAGTTCGATCAGGTGGTACGACTCAATCTCACCGGGAGTGTGCTCCCTACACAGATATTCCTGCAACCGATGGTGCAGCAAAAGAAAGGGGTGATCCTCAACTTCTCCTCCATGGCTGCCTTCCGTCCCATGACACGGGTCGTGGGTTATGCCGCTGCGAAAGCCGGGGTGACCAACTTCACCCAGTTTCTGGCTACTGAAGTGGCTATTAAGTTTGGTGAAGGAATCCGGGTGAATGCCGTTGCCCCCGGCTTCTTCCTTACCGAGCAGAACAGGGAGCTGTTGACCAACCCCGACGGCTCATATACCAAACGGGGGCAGGATGTGATCCGGCAGACTCCTTTCAAACGATTGGGCAGGCCGGAAGAGCTTTGTGGCACCATCCATTACCTGGTGAGCGACGCCTCTGCCTTTGTGACCGGCAGCACCATCACGGTTGATGGCGGGTTTAACGTCTTTGCCATGTGAAAAAGATAATTTCAAAATCTCTGGCGCGACATGCCACCCATAACAACAGAAAAGAACAGAAACAGAACAATTGATAAAACGACAAACAATGTATCTACTGGGATATGACATTGGCAGTTCATCAGTGAAAGCAGCACTGGTGAATGCAGAAACAGGGAAAACCGTGGCGTCGGATTTTTATCCGAAAACCGAGATGAGCATGCAGGCCCTTCAGGCAGGCTGGGCAGAACAGGATCCTGAGATGTGGTGGAGCAACCTGAAGCTTGCCAACGCTTCGGTGTTGCAACAATCGGGAGTAGACCCGGCCGACATCAAGGCCATTGGCATCTCCTGGCAGATGCATGGACTGGTGATGATTGACAAAGAGCGTCAGCTGCTGCGGCCCTCCATCATCTGGTGCGACAGCCGTGCGGTACCCTACGGTGAGAAAGCTTTCAATACCATCGGTGAAGAGAAGGTACTCTCCCACCTGCTCAATTCACCCGGTAACTTCACTGCAGCCAAGCTGGCCTGGGTGAAGGAGAATGAGCCGGAGCTCTACAAACGGATTTACAGGATCATGCTGCCGGGCGATTACATTGCCATGAAGCTGACCGGTGAGATTGGCATCACCGTGGAGGGTCTCTCGGAGGGTATCTTCTGGGATTTCAAGGAGAACAGACTCTCACCGGATGTGATGGATCACTTCGGCTTTGAAAAGGAGATGATCCCCTCCCTGACACCGGTATTTGGCATCCAGGGGAAAGTGACTGATGCCGTGGCCGCGGAACTGGGATTATATGCCGGCACACCGGTGAGCTACCGGGCAGGTGATCAACCCAACAACGCCCTGTCGCTCAACGTCTTCAATCCTGGCGAAATCGCCTCCACCGCCGGCACTTCCGGAGTGGTTTATGGAGTGCTCGACAAGGTGAAGTATGACCCTCTTTCCAGGGTCAACATATTCGCACATGTGAATCACCTGCCGGAGCAGACCCGTCTGGGAGTATTGCTCTGCATCAACGGCACCGGTATCCTCAACTCATGGATCAAGAAGAACATGGTGCCTGCGGAGCTGGGATACAATGAGATGAACCAGCTGGCCGCACAATCGCCCATCGGCGCCAGAGGCATATCAGTTATACCCTTCGGAAACGGTGCGGAACGAGTACTGGAAAACAGGGATCCCGGCAGCTCCTTCCATGGCATCAACTTTAACATCCACTCCCTCTCAGACCTTTTACGGGCAGCACAGGAGGGCATCGTCTTCTCCTTCCAGTATGGCATGGAGGTGATGCAGGCAATCGGCATGGATATCAAGGTGATCCGGGCCGGCAATGCCAACATGTTCCTCAGTCCTCTCTTCCGCGAGACACTTGCCTCGGTGAGCGGTGCGGTGATTGAGCTCTACGACACCGACGGAGCAGCAGGTGCAGCCAAGGGCGCCGGTATGGGTGCCGGCATCTATGCCTCATCACAGGAAGCATTTGCATCCCTACGGAAAATCATGACGGTTGAGCCGGACACACACCATTCCGGGCAATATATGGAAGCCTACACGCAATGGAAAAAACAGATCTGAACACAACATCGTATAATTATTAATTCAACAATTTATGGAAACTGAAAAAAAAGGTAATGAATATTTTCCCGGTATAGGGAAGATAAAATTTGAAGGAAAAGAGAGTCGCAACCCATTGGCTTTCCGTTACTATGACCCCGAAAAAATGGTCTACGGACGCAAAATGAAAGATTGGTTCAAGTTCTCAATGGCCTACTGGCACACACTCTGCGCCGAGTCGGACGATCCGTTCGGGGAAGAGACCAAGGATTTTGAATGGAACAACGGTGATGCCATTCTCGAGCGAGCCAAAAAGAAGGTGGATGCAGGCTTCGAGTTCATGCAGAAGATCGGTCTCGACTATTTCTGTTTCCATGATGTGGACCTGGTGGAAGAGGGCAACTCACTGGAAGAGTATGAAGCCAACCTGAAAAGCATCGTGGCCTATGTAAAAGAGAAGATGAATGCCACCGGAATCAAACTGCTTTGGGGTACCGCCAACGTATTCGGGAACAAACGCTACATGAATGGCGCAGCCACCAACCCCAACTTCGACAGTGTGGCCTATGCTGCCACACAGATCAAGAACGCACTCGATGCCACCATCGAACTGGGAGGTGAGAACTATGTATTCTGGGGTGGCCGTGAAGGCTACATGACGCTACTCAACACCGAAATGAAACGGGAAAAGGAACACCTGGCCACCATGCTGAAGATGGCTCGCGACTATGCCCGTGCAAAGGGATTCAAGGGGACCTTCTTCATCGAACCCAAACCGATGGAGCCCACCAAGCATCAGTACGATACCGATACTGAAACTGTGATCGGATTCCTCCGCGCCCATGGACTGGACAAAGACTTTAAACTGAATATCGAAGTGAACCATGCCACGCTGGCGGGCCACACCTTTGAACATGAGCTGCAGTGTGCAGTGGATGCAGGACTGCTGGGCTCTATCGATGCCAACAGGGGTGACTACCAGAACGGCTGGGACACTGACCAGTTCCCCATCGACCTGTATGAACTGACACAGGCCATGCTGGTGATCCTTCGCGGAGGCGGCATGCAGGGTGGGGGTACCAACTTCGACGCCAAAACGCGCCGCAACTCCACCGACCTCGATGATATCTTCATCGCACACATTGCCGGTATGGACGCCTTCGCACGCGCGCTTGAGTCGGCAGCCGCCATCCTGGAAGAGTCTCCCTATCTCTCCATGCTCAAAGAACGTTATGCCTCGTTCGATGAGGGTAAGGGAAAAGCTTTTGAAGAGGGAAAACTCACCCTTGAGGATTTGCGCCAGTATGCTCTTTCATTGGGAAAGGAACCGGCTCAGATCAGTGGCAAGCAGGAACTTTACGAAGCGATCGTAAACATGTATATTTGATGTGATATGTAGTGATGAGATCAACTGCCTGATTTTGGGCAGTTGATCTCTCTTTTCAACTGCAAATTCAAACACTGTTTGGATCTGCATTTCTTTTCCAGCCTACCTTTAACGAATCTGTTTATTACCTATGAAACGGTTTATGCACGCATCCTATTCCAGAATCCTCCTGACCATTACTTTTTCACTGCTGATCACGCCATTATTCGGTTCTGTCAAACTCCCTCCGCTGATCTCCGACAACATGATGATACAGAGAGAGAAGGAAATAGAGCTATGGGGCAATGCCGATGCGGGTGAATTGGTCACGGTACTGTTTCTGAAGAGAAGATACGAAACGGTTGCCGACCAGCACGGAAGATGGTCACTGCTGTTGCCCCCCTGCGCTGCCGGCGGGCCCTATACAATGAAGATAAACGACATCACCCTGCGCAACATCATGGTGGGTGATGTCTGGATCGTTTCCGGACAATCAAATGTGGATCTCCCTATCTACCGCGTGGAAGACCTGTATAAAGAGCTGACCGATACTTTACGGAAAGAGAAGATACGGTTATTGAAGGTAGCAAACAACACCCATATCGCCGGAACCGAGGAGGAGCTGGCCGATACCCGGTGGCGTGTGCTGGCACCGGATAACGTGTCCGACTTCTCTGCATTGTCCTACTTCCTGGCCCTCGACCTGTATGAGAAGACCGGGATCCCGCAAGGGGTGATAGCCACCAGCTGGGGGGGTACCCCTATACAATCCTGGATAGGTGAAGCGTATCTGAAAAAATACCCCCATTATTACAATGAGATGCTACTGACGCGTAACGAGATCTATGTGTCGCAGGTGAACAGGGCGGCACAGGTTGCAGGTCGCAACTGGAACGAATTGCTTTACACCCTTGATCCGGGAGTGCATGAAAAGTGGTATGCCACTGCGTACGACGACCGGCAGTGGCAAACGATAGATCAGTATGACAACGGTTCATGGACGCATAATGAACATGGACCTTTTAACGGATCCTACTGGTTCAGACAGGAGATTGAAGTGGATGCAACGCATGCAGGTGAAGAGGCGTTGCTGCGAGTAGGACGCCTGATCGATGCCGATTCCACCTATCTGAATGGCGTGCTGGTCGGCACAACCGGCTACCAGTATCCACCCCGCAAATACCACATACCTGCCGGACTCCTCAAGTCAGGGAAGAATGTGATCACCATCCGGCTCATAGGCGGCAGTAACGCAGCATTTATCAAGGATAAACCCTATAAAATCGTATACAGCAACGGTGATGAACAGCCCTTGTCAGCTCACTGGAAGTTTAGGCATGGAGCCTTGATGCCTCACCAGAGGGTGCAGGCTATCAGCCTGCAGAACATCGCCACCGCATGCTATAACAGCATGATATGGCCCCTTCGCCATTACCCCGTCTCGGGTGTTTTATGGTACCAGGGAGAATCAAATACCAGTCGTGCAAAGGAATATGAGATGTTGCTGGGTGACCTGATGGCCAACTGGCGCGAGAGTTGGAATGAACCCTCCCTCCCCTTTTTCATCGTACAGCTGCCGGACTATATGCCTTCAACTGAGATACCTTCGGAGAGCGGCTGGGTTACACTTCGTGAATCACAACGCAGAGCAACATGCAATGATCGCAATGCCGAGTTGGTGGTTGGATTGGGTTTGGGTGAGTGGAACGATATCCATCCCCTGCGAAAAAGAGAGATGGCTGAACGCGCATCGCTCGAAATCCGGAAGAAAATATACGGACAACCAGTGATAGTGACTCCACGCCTTGTAAGGGGTGAAATATCGGGCAACAGCGTGACTCTCACCTTTACCGACATTGTGAAGGGTGATGCCGATGGCAGAGTGTATGACGTGGAACTCTCTGCCGATGGCAGGGTCTATCGAAATGCAGAGGCAGTTGTAAATGAGAACAAACTACTCATCACCTGCTCAGGAATAGAAAAGCCGGTGAGCGTACGATACGCCTGGCGTAACACCCCTCCCCGGGCCAACCTGAAAGGCGAGAACGGGTTGCCTCTACCCACATTCCAATGGGACAGATCCGAGTAGTGTTGCAGTCACTCTCACCCAGCTTGCTATCATCTACTTCACATTGAAGGCGACCCTCAGATCATCGATCTCCTCCTCACCGATCGGTTGCAGGGGACCGATGGAAGATGCCATCACCAGCGAGTTGGCAGAGAACTCGGCTACCTCCAGATAATCGAAGGTGTTGAGCAACTTATCGCCCGTCACAAAGACGCTGTCATTCTCCACCAGGATCACCCGGTTATTGGCGAACATCTTTGCGACACTGTCCACATCATTGTAGATCAGTCCGAACGGTATGGAGGGTACATCTTGCAGGAAGATCCAGCTCTCGGGGATGGTACGCACGTCAAACTTGCTACCGCTCACTGCGTGTGCCATCAGGTTCACCGGCTGGGTGCAGATAATGGAGTTGATATGTGGGTTCAGCTGGTAGATCCGCTGGTGCAGGGCAACCGACCTGCTGGGGGTCTTGCCCGCCTCGGCCATGCCGTTCTTGATCTGCACGATATCGTTGGGGACGATGTCCCACCGGGCGATGTTGCTGGGAGTGATGAGGAAATCGTTCTCCTTCCAGCGTACCGAGACTGTGCCATAGGTTGAGATCATCAATCCCTGGTTACATGCACGACGGATGATCTCCACCATCTCGGTGCGAAGGGCCCGTTCTTCAGAAGGGTGGTCGATATCCATAAAATGTGCCACATTTAGAGGAAGGTGGTGCACATATTGCGACACCTGTTCATCTGTGAGATAATTGACGCTACCCAGTCGCTTGGCATTGATGATGGTGCGGCAGCAGAACTCCAGCGTCTCAAACCGCTGGTAGGCGTCCATCAGATCGGTGCCTCCCAGCACGACGCCGTGATTCTCCATGATGACTGCTTTGTATCGCTTGTCTTCAAACTCAAAAGCAATTTTCTCACCCAACTCCTCGCTGCCCGGTGTACCATAAGGTGCGAAGCCGATATCTCCGCAGATATTGTGTGCTTGTGGAACGATCTTGGTGTCAGGCACAATGCCGGTGATGCTGAAGGCCACCAGTGCTGGCGGGTGGGCGTGGATGATGGCGGTGAGCTCCGGTCGTGCCTCGTAGATAGCCCTGTGAAAGGGCAGCTCGGAGGAAGGTTTGTGCAGACCGATCACCGATCCGTCTCGCTTCACCTGTATGATATCCTTCACGGTAAGCGATCCCTTATCCACTCCGGAGGGAGTGATCCAGATATCGCCGTTTTTGTCTCTGATGGAGATGTTGCCACCCGAAGTGGTGGTCATCCCGCTCTTGTATATCCGTCCGATGATCACATTGATCTGTTCCACCGGGTGCATTAAGTTCACATCTAGTTGTTTCATATTTTCTTTAGCATTCAGCTGTCAGCGTTCAGCGTTCAGTTCTTTAGGAGCAAGCTGGAACAGGCAGCGGTTTATATTTTAGTAGTCAGCAGTCAACTTTGAGCTATAATTAATATTGGTTTTTTTCGAAAAAGTTGAGCAGATACGATTCGGCTTCCACGCTCCATAGACCGTTGTGACGGTTGCAGATCTCAGCCAGTTTACCGAACAGCTCACTCTCTTCTCCCAGCTTCTCAAAATCGGAGATGGGTGTCAACGGCATGTTGATATGGGTATAGATCAGCTTCTTACCACCAGGTATCTCCGGTAGGCGGTTGGTGGTGTCGATCACCGCATCCAGTCCCCCGATGTGGGTCACCAGTCCCGCGGGATCCAATCCACTGCCCATGATCTCCAGTGCCTCTTTCATGTCATCGTTGTTGCCACCGCTGGTACCCACGATATGGGTATAGGCATAATGCACATTGTAGAAGTTGAGCATTGCACTGAAGTTGGGATCATTGGGACCGGCGAAGAAATTGAGGCAGCCGTCGAATGCCAGGATGGCATCCCCCTGCTCCACCACAGGCCTCACGGGTGCAAAGACAAAGACATCATCGTACCCGTGATCACCACTGATCGCTTTCAGCTCCTGTACCGGATCTGCCATCTTACCTGTGTTGACATAATGCAACGCAATACCCCTTGAAGCGGCAAATGCCACTGTGTAGATTGAGGCCGCACGATCCAACCGTGCCTGATCCACATCGGTCACCACCAGCAGGGAGGGCTTGCGATCTTCTCTATTGAGCACATAGTTGATGGCAGCAAGCCCCATGGGACCTACACCCGCCAGGATGGCCATCTTACCGCCATCCACGATCTCCATCTGATGTTCATAGCTGCCCGGTGTGGTGTGGTAGTTGGCATGCATGGCACCAATCACGCAGGATAGCGGTTCTGCCAGCGATGCGGGATAAAAGCCCTCCCCATGGTAGGGAAGCAGACACTCCTGCTCCATCACCTCGTTGGGGATGATCACATAGGTAGCATCACCGCCAATATATTTATAGCTGTATCCGGGAGCACTCAGAATGCCTACCGGACCTGCTTCATAATAGAGCGCAGGTTGAATTGAGAATTTGTCACCCGCCTTGAATCTGCCGGCCCACTTGGCTCCTACCTCCAGCAACTCACCGGCAAACTCATGACCGATGATGATCGGATTTTCCGACACATCATCCGGTATTCGTTTATGATCAGCACCTTGCGTGGATGCCTTGTAGGAGGACATGCAGATGGAATCGGACACCACTTTCGCCAGTATCTCATCCTCTTTGATCCGGGGCAGATCAAACTCCTCCAATCGGAGATCTTTCTTACCATAAAGCCTAACTGCTCTTGTTTTCATATCATTTACAATTTATTCAATTCAGCATCACCTGTCCACCGGTGATGGGAAGTGCCTGTCCTGTCTCACCACACTGCTCCATCAGGTAGAGTACCCCTTTGGTCACATCCTCCGGGGTGCACCCCTTGCGCATTGGCACCTTCGAAAGGTAGAACGCTTTCACATCCGCAATGGTTTTGGCCCCCGGCACCTTCCCTGCTTTCAGGTATTGCACAAACAGGCCACTGTCGGGGTCGCTCCAAAGGGGTCCCTCATAAAAGTTTCCGGGACAGACAGCGTTCACCTTGATGCGAAAGGGTGCCAGCTCCAGCGCAAAGGACTGCGTCAGACCGATGCCGCCGAACTTGCCGCCGGCATAGGCGAAGTTGGCTTTGCTCCCCTCCAGACCCGACTTGGAGTTGATCTGAATGATATCTGCATAATAGGTCTCAGGAGCAAAAGCAGTCTGCAGCTTCATGACCCCGCTCACCACCTTGGTCACGTAGAAATAGGCACTGTAGTTTATTTTGGTGACAAACTCGAAATTCTCGGGTGTCATCTCTTCCAGGCCGCCGGCACGCAGCACGCCGGCATTGCTGATAAAACAGTCGATGGCCCCGAAACGGCATACCGTTTCATGTACCAGCCGCTCCAGGCTCCTTATCTCCGCTACATTGGTACTCACGAAACAGGCCTGGTTCCCTTTTACCAGAGTGTTGAAGTTGTCTGCGGTAGCTGAACCCGCCTGTTCATTGAGATCGGCAATCACAATATTGGCTCCTTCCAGCAACAGACAGCGGCCGATCCCCTCACCAAAGCCCTGTGCGGCACCGGTCACCACGATAGTGCTGTTTTCCACCCTTCCGGAGGAGGCTGCTGAAGCCACCTTCCTGCGGTAATTCTCCACCTCCCAGTGATCGATGAAGTCGATCTGTCGTGAGGTCATGGGGTGTGCTCCACCGAAGGAGTGTGACAAGGCTGCCACCTTCATCGCATCCTCAAACACATCGAGGATGATGTCACACTGGTCGGCATGGTCACCTGCTGCCACCAGCCCTATCCCTTTGATCAGGATCACTTTTGGCAGATATCCATGATGTTGCTCGAAAAGGGGAATCGCCTTCTCCGCCTCCCGCAGCAGCTGATCAGGTGTCTCATCGTTTAGGAAGAGATAGTTAGACTTACAATAGACAATGGCATCCGGTGTAAAGGGGCGCCCAATCTCCTTTTGTTGCAATGTCTGTTCACTATAAGAGTGAATCAAAGCATTGTTACGTACCCGCAATGTTTTTAACCCGTTGCGGGAGAGCATCATCCTGAGTGCGGGAATTACTTCTGTGGCCACTGGTGAGACAGCTATCTCTCCCTCGTGAATAGGGTGATTCAAGCTCTCTTCAATCGTTTTAAGGATATCTGCATAGATCTGTTTGATCTCCTCTGTGGTGTCGGCCGCCACGAAGATACCGTGGTTCTGTAGCCAGATCACCTGCGGCTCTTCACCATAAAGGCTACGGTAGTCGCTGATCTTCCCTGCAACCTTCTTGAAGAGAAGATAGCCCGGATCGGTGTACTCCACAAACAATGCTTTCTCGCCAAACAGCCTTTGAAGTTCCTTTTCTGCATCCACGGCACACATCAAACCGTTGACGAGCGTGGGATGCAGATGCACCACAAAAGCGAAACCGATCACGTTGTGCATCGATGTCTCCACCGAGGGACGTCGCTCTTTGGTGAGGGTTGCTTCAGCCAGGTCATTCTTAACCTCCTCTTCCCGTTTCGCGGCATCAGCACTGTACTTCTTGTCGGTCATACGGTTGAGAAGGGAGCGATCGAGCTGTGCAAACCCATCTTCATCGATGGTAGCCAGAGATGATCCACTCGCTTTCACCCAGATATGGTCACTGTTTTTGTAGGAGGTATTGCCTCCACCGGCAATCACAAAACGACTGTCGGCTCCATAGTATCGGGAAATGGTTATCAGTTCATCAATCGGATTCATACCCTGGTTTTTATGTTCTGTTCATTTCAATCAATTGGGCTCCCAGTGACAAATACTCATCACGTCGGGAACGGTCGGCTTCACCCTCTTCATTGACATATCCCGGCAGCCCCTGTGCAACAAGGTGTTGGTGTGCAACAATCACGCAGGCACCCTCGTAATTGATCTCTCTTAAACGCTCAGTCAGGGGTACCCCACCACGTGCCAAAAGCCGGATGGGCTCCATCATGGGGGAGTTGTGTTCACTGCCAAAAGTCACCACAAACCCCTGTTCGTGCAGATAGGATGCATACTGTTCCAGCAGTTGCAGATCGTTACGGGTAGTGATAAACTCCACCGAATGTATCCCGCGTTCGGTAAGCTGTTTAGCCACCCTCTCCAGATCACCTTCAAAGTCGGTATAGCCACCCTTGGGGTCATCCGCCAGAAAGGGATAGGTGGGGATTCCACCCGCGGCACGAATGATACTGCAGACACTCTCTACCGGCAGAAAGGCTGTCGGCTCCTCCGGCACAAAAGCTACACCTCCTGCTTTCAGCAGATTGGCACGTATCTCGTTCTCTACCGCTGCATGATCATCGAGAGCTGATTGCAGTGGCTTGCCGCCAAACAGTCTGCCCAATAATGAACGGATCTGCGATTCCTCGCTCTTACAATGATCATAGACCCTCAAGCGAAGAGCCCTTGCCAGGTGCCGTTCACGGAGTGAGCCACGGGTAAGCTCTTTTCTGATTTGTTCCACCTCCATTCGGATGCCGATCTGTTTGATGTGCAGAAGGTCATTTAACTTCTCGCACATCTTCTCCACCTGCCGGTTTGATTCATGGTGCAGAGCAGCCAGTTGTGAAGCAAAGGGCTCTTCCAGACTGAAAGGATAGGCGAGCCCTTTTCCACTGAGATAGGTACGGCCGGGATTGGCCGGGTCGTTCACCCGCAATCGCGCTTTCTGATCAGCTTCGTTCAGACTGATAAACTCGATGCCGAAAAGCGGATATAATCCCCTTTTCCTACAACCATCTGCCCACTCATCGTAACCCTGCGTGGTATAAAAATCATTGATACCAACCACCTTCACCCCCTCTGCAACTGCGCGGTCCAGCGCGTCGTCAATATCACGAAAGGCACTGAAGGAGTAAGGTGTATGCATATGGGCATTGACATCCGGGAGGTCACGCCCTGCTATTGTATTCATGTTGGATAACGCTTTATATTCCTTTTTTAGCACGTTTGATCATCTCGCCACCGGTAAAGTTCTCGCCCGGGATATACCCATTGAGGGGTTGTATCCGTTCATGGATCATATCGAGGAACCATCCCGGTTGCGGGAAGAAAGCCTCTTCCAGCTCATGTGCCGGCGTGATCCAGTTACGTGAACCAAGGACACAGACAGGTGCATCGAGCCAGTCGAACGCCAGCTGACCGATATTGGCCGCCAGGTCGTTCAGAAACGAACCACGGGCGGTGGCGTCGCCTGCCACGATGATCCGGCCTGTCTTCTTCACCGAAGCGATCACCTTCTCATAGTTGAAGGGAACCAGTGTACGGGCATCGATCACCTCGGCACTCATGCCATGCTTCTCTTCCAGCTCTTTGGCTGCCTTCAGTGCGGGATAGAGGGTGTGACCCACGGTCAGGAAGGTGATGTCATTCCCCTCCTTCTTCACGTCCGGTTCACCCAGCGGGATCTCGTAATAACCTTCGGGCACACCTCCTTGATGGAACTGTTCACCGATATCGTAGATGCGCTGACTCTCAAAGAAGATCACAGGGTCGGTGCCCTGCAGGGCTGCGTTCATCAATCCCTTGGCATCGTATGGCGTTACCGGGAAGCAGACCTTGATACCGGGGATGTGAGCCACCAGCGAGGTCCAGTCCTGAGAGTGCTGCGCTCCATATTTCGAGCCTACCGATACGCGCACCACTACCGGCATTTTGAGCACGTTACCGCTCATCGCCTGCCATTTGGGCAACTGGTTGAAAATCTCATCTCCTGCACGGCCTATAAAGTCGCAGTACATGATCTCCGGGATCACCCGTCCTCCGCACATGGCATAGCCGATAGCGGTACCCACGATGGAGGCCTCAGCGATGGGTGAGTTGAAGAGACGGTGGTAGGGCAACGCCTCTGTCAGTCCGCCATACACTGCAAACGCCCCACCCCAGTCGCGGTTCTCCTCGCCATAGGCGATGAGCGAAGCATCCTTATAAAAACGATCGATAATTGCCTCGAAGAGACCATCGCGCAATTGGTATTGCTTCATCTTACTGAAAGGCTTCCCATCCTTATCGAACGCAAAACGCTCTTTGTTGGCAATCTTCTTCACGCGCGGATTGTTCTCCATCGGCATCAGGACATCGGGTGTTGCATCGGAGAAAGAATCGACCGATCCGTTGGAGAACATCATCTCTCCAATCACATCGGCATTGTCCATGCGGGGTGACAGCTTGTCGTCGATCGACTTGAGGAACATCTCATAAACCAGTTTCCGAATCTCATCCGACATCTCGTCGAGCGCTTCCTTGGTTGCTACTCCGGCTTCAAGCAACTGATCGCCGTAACTACGGATGCAGTCCTGTGCCTCCCATGCCTCCACCTCTTCCTTGGTGCGGTATGAGGAGGCGTCGGAGGGTGAGTGACCGCTGTAGCGGTAGGTAAGCACATCGAGAAGGACGGGACCTCTCTTCTCCTCGATCACTTTTCGTTTCCGTTTGTAGGCATCGATCACCGCCAGGGGGTTGTAGCCATCCACCCGCTCGGCGTGCATCTGGTCACCGTTCACGCCGGCACCGATACGCGCTGCAATACCGTAGCCCATGGTCTCACCGGCAGTCTGGCCACCCATGCCGTACTGGTTGTTCATGATGTTGATGATCACCGGCAGGCCACCCTGCATTTCACCTTCCCAGAGCTCGCGAAACTGATCCATTGCGGCAAAGTTGATCCCCTCCCACACGGGACCGCACGCCATGGAGGCATCGCCGATATTGGCCACCACCAATCCCGGTTTTCGGTTCACCTTCTTATAGAGCGCAGCTCCAACCGCGATATCGCCCGAGCCACCCACGATGGCATTGTTGGGATAAACACCAAACGGGGTGAAGAAAGCATGCATGGAGCCACCCAGTCCCCTGTTGAAGCCGGTCTTGCGGGCGAAGATCTCAGCCAGGGTGCCATATACCAGGAATCGTTTTGCCAGCTCTTTAACAGAACCGTTGAAATCCTTTTTCACAATCTCATAGACCGCACCGTCGAAGAATGACTCCATAATCGCGGTGAGCTGATCATCCTCCAGCTTATGGATGGCCGACATACCCTTTGCCAGAATCTCACCATGTGACCGGTGGCTGCCGAAAATGAAATCATCGACCGTCAGCGTCCAGGCCATACCCACCGCTGCCGACTCCTGTCCGATGGAGAGGTGTGCGGGACCGGGGTGGTTGTAGGGTGTACCGTTGTATTCCCCTTTGGTCTTGATCAGGTTCAACATGGTTTCAAACTCGCGGATCAGAACCATGTCATGGTAGATCGCCTTTAATTCGGTGTCGGAATATTGGGTTCTCTCCTCTTTCACCGTTTTCCGGTATTGATTTACCGGAATAGGTTGGAATTCCACAAATCCCGGTTTGCGAACCTCCCGGGGGTCGATGATCTGTACTTTGGGCATATTATATTAATTTGTTGATGTGTTGATGTGTTGATATATTGATGTGTTGATGTGCTGGTGTGTTGATGTGCTGATGTGTTGATGTGTTGATGTGCTGATGTGCTAATCTGCTAATCAACTAATCTGCTAATCTGCTAATCAACTAATCTGCTAATCAACTAATCTGCTAATCAAAACTGAATACGGTCTCTTTAATGATCTCGCTCACGGTGGGATGCGGGAAGACCACCTCCTGCATCTCCTTCAGTGTCATCTCCTGCTCAATGGCCATGCAGGCACCATAAATGATCTCACTTGCCGGGTTGCCCAGCATGTGCACACCGATCACCTCACCATGCTTCTCACCCACCAGTACCTTGCAAAGGCCGCTGCCGCCCTCGTTCTCGGCGACGAAGCGTCCCGCGTAGGCCATGGGTAGCTTGGCTACCTTGTAGGCGATCTTTTTCTCTTTGGCAGACTCTTCGGTCTCCCCCACGCCGGCCACCTCGGGATTGGTATAGACCACCCCCGGTATGGCGTTGTAACGCATGATGTCATTCCTTCCGATGAGGTTGTTGACCACCACCTCTCCCTCACGGCTGGCGGTATGGGCCAGCAATGAGAAGCCGGTGACATCACCCGCTGCGAAGACACCGGGTACGTTGGTCCGCATCTTCTCATCCACCTTGATGCCATTGCGCAACAGTTCCACACCCAGTTTCTCCAGTCCGAAGCCCTGGGTGACAGGGCGACGACCAACACTCAGCAGAATCTTATCACCCTCCACGCTGTGCGTTTCTCCATCCATTTCAAAAATCACCTTGTTACCCTCAACCTGAACGACTTTGGCATTGAGGTTGAAGTCGATTCCTTTTTTGGCATAAAGGGCCCGCAACATGGCTGAGAGTTCGAAATCAAGTCCTCCCAGGATCTCCGGCAGCATCTCAATCACCGTCACCTTTGTCCCCAGGCTGTTGAAGAAGCTGGCAAACTCCATCCCGATCACACCCCCACCGATGACCACCAGTGATGCGGGGCGTTCACTCATCTCCAGAATCTCGCGGTTGGTGAGGATCACCTCACCCGCCGCCTGCAATCCGGAAATAGGAGGTACGGAAGCCTCGGAGCCGGTACAGACCAACAGGCTCTTTCCGGTATACTTTTCGCCGTTGCAGCTGATCTCAATTCCATCAGCTGAACGGCCCTCAATCATTGCATTCCCTTTGACCACGGTCACCTTGTTGGCTTTCATCTTGCTCTCCACGCCGGAGACCAGCTTACGCACCACCTTCTTCTTGCGGGAGAGCATCTTCCCATAATCGAAGCGGATATTGTCGCCAAAGACTCCATATTTGTCGCCATGCAGGGCATTCTCATAGATCTTGGCACCATACAACAACGTTTTGGTCGGGATACACCCTTCATTCAGGCATACACCTCCCATTGCTTTCTTTTCGAAAAGCACTACGTTCAATCCGTTGTGGCCGGCTCTCTCCGCCGCAACATAACCGGCGGGACCGCCACCGATGATCAGTAAATCTATCATAATTGTGAAATTTTAATTTATCTGTTTTGAATTCTTTGTGCTTGTTTATTTGTCAAGAACATCAAGTATTGAACCAGGGATCAATCTACAAATAAACCTATGAGCTGACGAGCGTTCTGAAATCAAACATCGAACCATGCACTTAAAAAAACCTAATTCAACAGATCAATATCCATCGTTTCGATTTCAATGGCGATCTGCTTGAGAAAGCGGGTTGCCTCACCGCCGTCGAGTGATCGGTGGTCATAAGTGAGGCTTAACCCGATGTAAGGGACAAAAGCATAAACACCGTCACCCAGATCTTTCGGACGCGGGACAATTGTATTCACACCCAGAATGGCTGACTGTGGGAGGTTAATCACCGGTGTGAACATCTCCACCCCATAGTTGCCAAGGTTTGACACCGTGAAGGTTCCGGCCTCGGGTGCAAGGATATCGGGGTTGACGCTCCCGTTACGGCATGCCGCGGCAACCTCCTTTAACTGTGCTGCCAGTCCGGTAACGGAGAGATCATCGGCATTGCGCACAACCGGAACCATCAACCCTCTCTCTGTATCAACAGCCAGTCCCAGATGCACTTTGTTGAAATAACGCACGCTCTCACCCATGAAATGGCTGTTTACACTGGGGAACTTTTTCAGTGCTTTGATCACTGCAAAGCAAACCATATCGTTCAATGTGATATTCACTGTAAGAGCTCCATCGTCCAGGGCTGCTTTTGCTTTTTTACGCAAATCGAGGATACGCCTTGCATCAGCACCCAAGTGGTGGGTAAGCTGTGCGGAGTTTTGCAGGGAAGCATGCATGGAGCGGGCAATCAGCTTCCTGATATTGGATATCTTCCGTTCCTCATAATCCTTGCCGTAAATCTCGTTGAGAGGAGTTGAGAGATCGGATGATCTTGCGGCACCGGCCAGTCCGGTTCCCACCGATTGGGGTTGTACCCCCTCCTTAGCAGCCAGTTTCTTTGCCAGGGGAGTCATCCGCGGACGCTGTTGCAGATGTGCCAGCACATCATTTTCAATGATCCTGCCCTGTGGACCTGTTCCGGCTAACCGGGTGAGATCAACCGCCTCTTTCTCTGCCAGCTTCCTGGCTCGGGGCGAGACCAACAACTCATTGGTTACGGGTAATTGCTTATCTCTCGGGGTACTGCTCACTTCATCCGCCAGACTCACACCATTACTGTTATGAGCCGTTTCGGAAACAGCTTCTTCTTTACCCCCATGGCTTTCCGTCTCTCTGTCACCCAGCAACGAGGAGATATCCTCACCCGGGGCACCTATCACCATCATGTTCTCAAGCACAGGCACCTCATCACCCTCATCGTACAAACAGGCCAAAACGACTCCGTCGAGAGGCGACTCCTCTTCGAATGAAGCTTTATCAGTTTCATAGGCAAACAGGACTTCACCCTTTTTCACTGAATCACCTGTTTTCTTCCTTAACTCGGTGATGATACAACTCTCTACTGATTGCCCCTGTTTGGGCATAATTATTACCTCTGCCATTCAATATTTATATGATTTAAGCGTTTCTCAAAAGGACAATTAAACAACCTGCCGTTACAAAGATATCAAAAAAAAGCGAGAGAGTGAACTCTCCGGATATCCCTGTACCGACATTGTTGATCTGCCGACAAATGTATTCAAATAATGAGAACTCCTGTTGCAATAATTGATTTTTTAGCTGTGTATTTTGATATAATTATTTGAGTCAGCCACCAAACCTCCTAACCGGATAAAACAAGTTGCATTAATATCAAAAAGTGCAGTTTTTAAATCATTTTTTTCATTGTGTTCTTTTCGATAAACCGTAGATTTGCAAACAATCTTGGAAATATCGGTTATTTAACCTCAACATGAAGAAGAGCAAAGACATCTCATTTTTAGCAATCGACCTGGGAGCAAGCAGTGGTAGAGCCATACTGGGGAGAATAGACAACGAAAAGCTATCCTTGCGGGAGCTCCGTCGTTTTTCAAACCCGATCATTGAAGTAAACGGTCGACAATATTGGGATCTGCTCTTCCTATATGAACAGGTGATTGCGTCACTGAAAGAGATCAGACTACAACAACTCTCTGTCAAATCCATTGGGATCGATACCTGGGGCGTTGATTTTGTCTGTTTTGACAAGGAAGGTGAACCAGTGGGTATGCCCTACAGCTACCGGGATACCCGTACATCAGGTGCTCTTGAACGCTTTTTTCGTAAAATGACAAAAAAGGAGGTCTACCAAAAAACCGGTATCCAGATCATGAACTTCAACACTCTTTTCCAGCTGGACACTCTCCTGACAGAAAAAAAAACCATCCTCCCGCTCATTGACAAGATCTTGTTCATGCCGGATGCACTATCCTATATGCTGACAGGCAAAATGGTTACCGAATATACCATCACCTCCACCTCCCAGATGTTAAATCCCTATTCCCGCGAAATGGATGAGTCCCTGCTTGAGGCCATAGGCCTCACAAAAAAACATTTCGCTCCAATGATCTATGCCGGTGAAACGATTGGAGATATAAACCCCAGCGTTCAACATCTTACCGGTCTGAAAGAGCTCACCGTGGTTGCAGTGGCCGGTCATGACACGGCGTCTGCAGTATTGGCCGTCCCGGCCAGCAACAGGAACTTTGCCTACCTGAGCTCCGGGACCTGGTCGTTGATGGGAATTGAAACCGAAGATCCGATAATCAATGAGGAGACCTATCGCTTCAACATCACCAATGAAGGAGGGGCAGACGGTACCATCAGACTCTTGAAGAACATCTGCGGCATGTGGCTGATAGAGCGTTGCAGAAAAGAGTGGGCGCAGGACCATCCGATCAGCTATGATGAGATCGTCTCTGCTGCCGAACAGAGTGAACCATTTAAATGCTTCATCAATCCTGACGCCTCCTGTTTTATCAATCCCGCCTCTATGATCGGGGCCATACGGGAGTACTGCCGCAAAACGAATCAATTTGTGCCGCTCACCATTGGTGAGATTGCCAGAGTCATTTATGAAAGTCTCGCTTTCCGATACAAGCAGGTGCTGGATAATCTGCAGACATTGGCCGCCTTCCCCATAGAAACCCTTCACATCATTGGGGGAGGCTCAAAGAATCAGATGCTAAACATATTTACAGCCAATGCCATAGGCATACCGGTGATAGCCGGCCCTTCAGAAGCCACAGCCATTGGCAACCTGCTGCTTCAGGCGAAAGCTGCCGGAGTAGTAAAGAACAAGGAGGAGATACGCAGATTGGTTCGCAACTCTGTTGAGCTGGAGATATTTAAGCCTGTACATCTGCTAGAATGGGAAAAATATTACGGACAATACCTCAGGGTGTTCCACGATGAGATTCCCAAATGATGAGCAACACTTATACCTGACTACAGGACAATATGCAAGGAGACAACACAATAACCATAATAAATCATATGAAAGAAGAACTATTACACAAAGCCTATGAGGATGCAAAAGCACAGTATGCTGCACTGGGTGTTGACATTGATCAAGCCATCGAAAAATTAGACAAGCTCTCCATCTCCATTCACTGCTGGCAGGCAGATGATGTATCGGGATTTGAAAACC